>OGON01000117.1_pt1 | contig 65563 bp, 50 predicted proteins | sample 1552671 | NCBI WGS metagenome assembly OGON01 (sample SAMEA2580136, study PRJEB22360) | human gut metagenome | biome: human gut; feature: human-associated habitat; material: faeces | place: Denmark | collected 2008/2010 | reverse complement strand
TTACTTCCAACCGGGAAAGCGGGTTCGGCAGGTATGATGTGATGCTGGAGCCGAGAGGGGAGAAGGATGATGCGATGATACTGGAATTTAAAGTGTTACAGCCGAGAAAGGAAAAAGACATGGAAGATACCGTGCAGGCAGCGTTAAAGCAGATAGAAGAGAAGGGATATGCGTCTGCTTTGAGGGCGAAAGGTATCACTGATGGCAGGATTCGGAAATACGGGATAGCATTTCGAGGGGAAGAAGTGCTGATAGGAGAATGAGAAAAAGAAAAACCGGCTGAGCCTGAATGAATCGCTCAGCCGGTTTTTCTTAAGCTTCTTTCTTATTTTCTTCCGCTTTTAAATTCTTCATCGCCGTAGACAGCATCAGCTTGATCCGGTTCAGCTGGTTTACCTCGCTGGCACCCGGGTCGTAGTCGATGGCTACGATGTTGGAGAGCGGGTACTGGTGGCGCAGTTCTTTGATGACACCTTTTCCTACCACATGGTTCGGAAGGCAGCCAAAGGGCTGGGTACATACGATATTGTTGGTACCGGAGTGAATCAGCTCCAGCATCTCTCCGGTAAGGAACCAGCCTTCGCCGGTCTGGTTGCCCAGGGATACGATGGATTTCGCATGCTCTGCCAGGTCTTCGATATGGGCGGGCGGCGTGAAGTGCTCGCTCTTTTCCAGTTCTTCAGCGGCAGCTTTCCGGAACATTTCCAGAGCTTTAATGCCCAGGTTGCTGAATCTCGCGGTGGATTTCTTCATGCCAAGCTCCTCTGCCTTGAAGTTGCTGTTGTAGAAGCAGTAGAGCAGGAAGTCTGCCAGATCAGGTACAACGGCTTCGGCACCCTCTGCCTCCAGCAGGTCCACCAGATAGTTGTTGGCAGCAGGAAGAAATTTCACCAGAATCTCACCCACTACGCCGACCTTCGGCTTTTTCTCATCGGTTATCGGCAGTCTGTCAAAATCCCGGATGATTTCCCGGCAGAGTTTCTTAAATTCCCCGTATCCCGGATTTTTGCCGGAAATGAATTTCTTACACGTATCTTCCCACTTTTTATGAAGGGCATTGGCAGACCCCTTCACCTGCTCGTAAGGGCGCATGCGGTAGAGGCAGCGCATGAAAATATCTCCGAAGATCAGGCCATAAATGCCGCGCATCGCCAGCCCCGGGGAAATCTTAAAGCCGGGGTTCTTTTCCAGACCACTCAGATTGATAGAAATCACAGGAATCTGCGGATGCCCCGCTTTTTCCGGCGCACGGCGGATAAATCCGATGTAATTGCTGGCGCGGCAGCCGCCGCCTGTCTGAGACATGATGACTGCAGTTTTGTTCAGGTCATATTTGCCGGAAAGAAGAGCATCCATGATCTGTCCCACAACCATCAGGGACGGATAGCAGGCATCGTTGTTTACATATTTAAGGCCCACATCAACAGCATGCTTGTTGTCGTTGGGGAGGACTTCCAGGTTATAGCCGGATGCCTTAAAAGCAGCCTCAAAGATTCCGAAGTGGAGTGGAGACATCTGCGGGCAGAGAATGGTGTACTCCTTACGCATCTGCTTGGTAAAGGATATCTTCTCAATGGAAGCCGGCTTGATGTTCCTTTTTTTATTCTGTGCCTGTTTTGCACGGATAGCAGCGATCAGGGAACGGATACGGATCCTTGCCGCACCCAGGTTGTTGACCTCATCGATCTTCAGGCAGGTGTAGATCTTGTCACTTCCATCCAGAATCTCATAAACCTCATCGGTGGTAACGGCATCAAGTCCGCATCCGAAGGAATTCAGCTGGATCAGATCCAGATCCTCTCTTGTTTTTACAAAATTTGCGGCAGAGTAGAGACGGGAGTGATACATCCACTGGTCGTTGACACGGATGGGACGCTCCAGATGTCCAAGGTGTGCAACGGAGTCTTCGGTAAATACGGCGATTCCGTAGCTGTTGATCATATCCGGGATACCGTGGTGGATTTCCGGGTCAATATGGTATGGACGGCCTGCAAGAACGATTCCGCGGCGGCCGGTTTCTTTCAGGTACTGCAGGGTTTCCTCACCCTTTTTCTGGATATCCGTATGTACGGCTGCAAGTTCTTCCCAGGCCTTGTGGGCAGCAGCTTTGACCTCGGCGGCAGGAATATCCTGGAATTCTTCCACAAGGCGGTTTGTTAGGATATCCTCGGAAGTAAATGCCAGGAACGGGTTGCGGAAGGTGATGGATGGATCACTGAGCTCGTCCACATTGTTCTTGATATTTTCCGCATAGGAAGTAACGATCGGGCAGTTATAATGGTTGACCGCATCCGGGAACTCGTTGCGTTCGTAAGGGATGCATGGGTAGAAGATAAACTTCACACCGTTACGGATCAGCCATGTGACATGTCCGTGAGCAAGCTTGGCCGGGTAGCATTCGGATTCACTTGGGATGGATTCGATACCCAGCTCGTAGATCTTACGTGTGGAAGTAGGAGAAAGCACCACCTGGTATTTCAGCTCTGTGAAGAAGGTATACCAGAACGGGTAATTCTCAAACATGTTCAGAACACGTGGGATACCAACCTGTCCACGGGTAGCCTTATCTGCGGAAAGAGGTTCATAGGAAAAAATCCTTTTATATTTGTAATCGAAAAGGTTCGGGATATGATCCTTGTTCTTTTCCTTTCCAAGTCCGCGCTCACAGCGGTTTCCGCTGATGTATTTACGGCCACCGGAGAATTTGTTGATGGTCAGACGGCAGTTGTTGGTACATCCGCGGCAGTTTGCCATGGAGGTGGTGTACTGGAGGCTGTTGATCTGATCGATGGAAAGCATGGAGGTTTTTTCACCCTCCTGATAGCGCTCCCTTGCGATCAGAGCAGCACCGAAGGCACCCATGATCCCGGCGATATCCGGGCGGATGGCCTGGCAGTTGGCAATCTTCTCAAAGCTGCGGAGAACTGCGTCATTATAGAAGGTACCACCCTGTACAACGATATGCTTGCCAAGCTCGGAAGCATCGGAAACCTTGATAACCTTGTAGAGGGCGTTTTTGATAACGGAGTAGGCAAGACCAGCGGAGATATCGGAAACCTCAGCGCCTTCCTTCTGGGCCTGCTTAACTTTGGAATTCATAAATACAGTACAGCGTGTTCCAAGATCAATGGGATGTTTTGCAAAAAGAGCTGCTTTTGCAAAGTCCTGTACTGTGTAGTTCAGAGATTTTGCAAAGGTTTCGATAAAGGAACCGCAGCCTGAGGAACATGCTTCGTTGAGCTGTACACTGTCAACAGTCTGGTTACGGATCTTGATACATTTCATATCCTGACCGCCGATATCCAGAATGCAGTCTACTTCAGGATCAAAGAAAGCAGCTGCGTAATAATGGGAAACGGTTTCGACTTCACCTTCGTCAAGAAGAAGTGCCGCTTTGATCAGGGCTTCGCCGTAACCGGTGGAGCAGGAAAAAGCAATTTCTGCATCTTCCGGAAGAAGGCTGTAAATCTCCTTGATGGAGTTGATGGTGGTTTTTAGCGGGTTTCCGTTGTTACTGCTGTAGAAGGAATAAAGAAGAGTTCCGTCTTCGCTTACCAGCGCGGTTTTTGTTGTGGTAGAGCCGGCGTCGATCCCCAGGAAGCATTTTCCCTTATAGGTGGAAAGATCTCCGGTTTTTACCCTGTAGGCACTCTGACGGTCATGGAAAGCCTGGTAGTCGTCCTCTGTAGCAAAAAGCGGCTCCATACGTTCTACCTCAAAATCCAGCTTGATGGTAGTCCGCATGCGTTCCTTCAGTTCAGTCAGGGAAACGGTAACATCCTGCTTTGCATTCAGGGCGGAGCCGATGGCTGCGAACAGATGAGAGTTGTCTGGTGCGATAATATGTTCATCATCCAGCTTCAGGGTTCGGATAAAAGCAGTCTTCAGCTCAGAAAGGAAGTGAAGAGGCCCGCCAAGGAAGGCAACGTGTCCGCGGATCGGTTTACCGCAGGCAAGACCAGAAATGGTCTGGTTGACAACTGCCTGGAAAATGGAGGCAGAAAGGTCTTCCTTAGTTGCTCCGTCGTTGATCAGTGGCTGGATATCTGTTTTTGCGAAAACACCGCAACGTGCCGCAATGGGATAAAGTGCCTTGTAATGTTTGGCGTATTCATTAAGACCTGGTGCATCGGTCTGGAGCAGAGATGCCATCTGGTCAATGAAGGAACCGGTACCGCCGGCACAGATGCCATTCATACGCTGCTCTACATTTCCGTTTTCGAAATAGATGATCTTGGCATCCTCGCCTCCAAGCTCGATAGCAACATCCGTCTTTGGTGCCAGCTTCTGCAGGGAAGTGGATACGGCGATAACCTCCTGTACAAAAGGTACTTCCAGATGATTGGCAAGTGTCAGTCCGCCGGAACCTGTAATGACCGGACAGAGTGTCAGTTCACCAAGCTGATCCTCAGCTTTCTGAAGAAGATCTGCAAGGGTTTCCTGGATATTTGCAAAATGTCTCTCATAGTCGGAGAAGACAAGCGTATCGTTTTCGTCTAAGATCGCAATCTTAACAGTGGTGGAACCAATGTCAATTCCAAGTGTGTGTTTCTTCATAAAAAATTGATTTCCTCCTCGTTGTATCTATACAGGGGTTGCCCGACTCTGACATTTCTGTCAGATGGGAGTTGTTTCTTCTTATTATAAAGGATTTTTAAGCGAATATTCTATATTATACGATATCGTTTAAAAAATGGCAATGTAAAAGTTTAACAATCAGTAGCCGTAAAGAAAAAAATGTGTTATGATATTGACTAAAAGTTTTGAAAGATATTTGCATCGCAGTTGGTTATGGCTGTATCTGCGACGCAGATGCTGGGCAGAGACAACTTTAAAATGTTTTTAGAAGGGAAATGAAATGGCAGAATATAAACTGATCACAACAGAAGGAAGAGCGAAAAGGGGCGAGTTTAAGACGGTCCACGGAACGATCCAGACTCCTGTTTTTATGAATGTAGGAACAATTGCAGCAATTAAAGGTGCAGTTTCCACTGTGGATCTTCATGAGATCGGTACACAGGTAGAGCTGTCCAATACCTATCATCTTCATGTGCGCCCTGGCGACAAGGTGGTAAAACAGCTGGGAGGTCTTCATGAATTTATGAACTGGGACAGACCGATCCTTACCGATTCCGGCGGATTCCAGGTGTTTTCGCTGGCGAAGCTTCGTAAGATCAAGGAAGAGGGCGTGTATTTTAACTCTCATATCGATGGTCATAAGATTTTTATGGGACCGGAGCAGAGCATGCAGATCCAGTCAAATCTGGCTTCTACCATTGCAATGGCTTTTGATGAGTGCCCAAGCAGTGTGGCAGACAGGGATTATGTACAGAAATCGGTAGCGCGTACAACACGCTGGCTTAAAAGATGCAAGGATGAGATGGCTCGTCTGAACAGTCTGCCGGATACCATTAACAAGAACCAGCTTCTTTTTGGCATTAACCAGGGGGCTGTTTATGAAGATATCCGTATTGAGCATGCCCAGGCTATCGCGGAGATGGATCTGGACGGCTATGCAGTGGGCGGCCTTGCAGTTGGTGAAAGTCATGAGGAGATGTACCGGATCCTGGATGAGGTAGTTCCGCATTTGCCGCAGAACAAGCCGACGTATCTTATGGGGGTTGGTACCCCGGCCAATATCCTGGAGGGGGTTGAGCGTGGTATTGACTTTTTTGACTGTGTATATCCCAGCCGTAACGGCCGTCATGGTCACGTGTATACCAACCATGGCAAGATGAATCTTTTTAATGCAAAGTATGAGCTGGATTCCAAACCGATCGATGAGGAGTGCCAGTGCCCGACCTGCCGTCATTACAGCAGAGCGTATATCCGTCATCTTCTGAAGGCGAAGGAGATGCTTGGCATGAGGCTTTGCGTTCTGCATAATCTGTATTTCTATAATCATATGATGGAAGAGATCAGGGATGCGCTGGATGCAGGGAATTTTGCGGCTTATAAGAAGATGCGTCTGGAAGGCTTTGAGGAAGGCAGGATCAACGGGAACCGGTAAGTTTTATTTATAAAATTTGTGTAAATTACTTTGATTTTATAAGAAAACTCTTGAAGGTTTTTTGGTTTTTGTGTATGATAGTACGAAGTGACACTTTTAGAAGTCAGTAACGGCGGGGGTACCGCAGATTATTTGTTTTTAGCAGGAGGAATTTGAAATGATCGCATCATCTACAGCGGCAGCTGGCGGACTTAGCGCGGGTCTTGGTATTGTCTGGATCGTAGTTCTGTTTGGAATTATGTATTTTATGATGATCCGTCCGCAGAAGAAGGAGCAGAAGAGAACTCAGACTATGTTGAACAGCATGGAGGTTGGTGACAGTGTTGTTACTACCAGTGGTTTTTATGGTGTTGTTATTGATATGACTGAGGAAGATGTTATTGTTGAGTTTGGTAATAATAAGAATTGCCGTATTCCTATGAGGAAGCAGGCGATTGCTGAGGTTGAGAAGGCTGATCAGGCTTCTGCTTGATGCTTTTTTCGCAATAACTTGAATATGAGAGAGGCACTGCGTTTTTTTGTGACGTGGTGTCTTTTTTTGTATTTGTATGTGGACGAACGGACGAACGAACGGATGAAGGGACGCCGGGGAAGGGGATGCTGGCTGGTCTGCGGCTTCGTCGGGGGCTGGCTTCTAGGACGCCGGAAATCTGCTAAAACCGCTGAAAAAATCCCAGAACTCGCTAACGCTCAAACAGCTGGGATTTTTCCAGCAACGCAGCCTCCCCGCGGCCTTAGAAGTACTACGACTCCTGCAGAGTCACCCGCCCCTCCCGTCCTTCCCGCCCTGACTTTCGAACATGGAAAGTTAGTTAGAAAAGTTTCTGTGTGACTGTATTGGCCCTGCAAACATTGCAATGTTTGTACTTTGCAATGTTTGCAGGGGATTGAGATAAACTTTATTCGAAAGAACGAAGAAGAAAAATTGAATAACGAAGAGTGTTGAGACGGTCATCATTTTTGGAAACTGTAAAAGTAAAAAAAGTGATGACCGTCTCGTTGTGTATATAAGATTGCATATATTAAGTATATAACCGTTCCGAAAAGCCCTGGATAAAATAATATGATCCGAGCAGAGAGCAAAATTTTCGATCAGAGATTTTCCGAACAGTTATATTTATCAGTTGCCATCAAAAACATCATCAGTTATACTTCTGTGAGAAAGGAAGTAAGATGAGAAAATATGTGGAATTATCAGATTGAAGAAAATATTTTATATGAAGACAAAGAGATCCTTGTGTGCAGAAAAACAGCAGGAATGCCGGTGCAGGCAGCAAAAATAGGAACAATGGATATGGAAAGTGCCCTGAAAAATTATCTGGCACAAAAAACACCGGGAAAGATCCCATATCTGGGAGTAGTACATCGCCTTGATCAGCCGGTAGAAGGCATTCTTGTATTTGCGAAAACATCCGAAGCAGCAGGAAATTTGAGTAAACAGATGATGGCAGGAGGCGCCGGAAAATATTACCTGGCAGTAACAGAGGGAAAAGCAAAGAGCTCAGAAGGGATTCTTACAGACTATCTGAAAAAAAATGGAAAAGCCAACATGTCTCAGGTGGTGTCTGCCAATACACCGGGAGCAAAAAAAGCGATCCTTCACTATAAAGTTCTGGATCAGCAGGAGATAAACGGAAAATCCCGGACACTTCTTAAGATCAGGCTGGAAACAGGTCGGCATCATCAGATCCGTGTGCAGCTTTCTCATGAGGGACTGCCCCTTCTCGGAGACCGGAAATATAATCCTTCGGGAGAAAAAGGTACATCACTGGGACTTTGTTCCAGTTGTCTGAAATTCAAACACCCCAGAACAGGAAAAATGATGAAGTTTGAAACAGAGCCACAGGGAAGCGCATTTTTGGATTTTGTGAAAAAAGTGTAAAAACTCTGGACGGAAATACGAAAAAGTGTATAATGTAAAAAGCAAGTAACCAAATGTAAGATTTTTGTAAAGTATAAGTTACTGTGGATGGACAAGGCAGACGATAAAGAACATAGAGAACAGTAACCAGCGAGGAAGAGGAGATTACAATGAAAAGAGCTGCAGTAGCGTCAGCAGCCTTGTTGGCTGTGGCAACCCTGCTGACAGGCTGTCAGAAAGAAGAAGTAGAAAAGCTTGTTGCACCGATTGTAGCAGATGTCCAGGAAACCCCTGAAGCAACCGAAGTGGAAGAAGAAAAAAGCCCGCTGATCCCTGAGATCGATGACACTCTTTCTATTGAAGAAGGTGCCAGAATAGCTGTTGTCAGCAAAAGCAAAAAAGGCGAGTTCTGGAATAAAGTAAAAGAAGGAATGGAAGCTGCTGTCAAGGATGTAAATGAGGCGTATGGTTTCAAAAAAGACAAGCAGATCACGATGACCTTTGAGGGTCCGGATGATGAAGAGGACGTAGAAAGTCAGATCAATACTCTTGATGCAGTAATCGCTGAGAATCCATCTGTAGTGTGTCTTTCTGCCGGAGATGTGGATTCCTGTCAGGCACAGCTGGAAGCAGCGAAAGAGAACGGAATTCCGGTGGTCGCATTTGATTCCAATGTCAGTGATACGAAGCTGGTCAGAGCTTTCCGTGGAACAGACAATACACAGATCGGCAAATATGCAGCATATAAGCTTGGCAGCGCCATTGGAAAAATGGGAAATGTGGCTGTTTTTTCCGCACAGGAGAAAACACAGAGCGCGCAGGAGCGTGTAAAAGGATTTCTGGATAATATTGCAAATTATACGGATATTAAAGTGGTGGAAACCGTATATTCTGACCAGGTTGATGATATGAAGGAAGCCATGAAGGAAGTTCTGGATAAATATCCGGCATTGGATGGCGTTTTCTGCACCAATGCCGAGGTTTCTGAAATGTTTCTGGAGGTAAATAAGGACACAGGAGAAAATAAAGTTGCTATGGTAGGCGTAGATGCAACTAGCAAACAGCAGGAAGCGATCCAGAAAGGGGAAGAACTGGGAGTGCTTTCACAGAATCCTTATGCGATGGGATATCAGACCATGTGGGCGGCTATTCAGTCTACTGCACCGAAGAAGGAAACAAAGATTGATAAGAAGGTTTTACTTGATCCGGTATGGATCGATGCTGAGAATATCAAAAGCGAAGACATTGCAAATTACCTGTACAATTAACAAATAGAACAGATAGTCACTGTAGGTCGGGTGAATAGGTTAGTCCGCATTCACCGTCTGTTCATAATTGAAAGCCATCAGTCCGATGAAGATGTAAAAAACATTTTCATCGGGCTGATGGCTTTTTTGAATAAAAATAAAAAATATGAATAGAATAAACAAATAAAAAGTGTGCGAAAAAATGGCAAAAATATAACACATATGACGATTTTTTGACACAATATAAATAAATTTCTCGTTAAATTGCATAATAAACATTGTTTTGAAAAAGCGATTGTGGTACAATTTGGATATGCAGAGAGGCGGTGATCAGATGATCCAGGAAACGATCAAGGCAGTGAAAGAGGCGGAGGCAAAAGCACAGCAGAAGATAAAGGATGCATCCGTCCGTGCACAGAGTATCATCAGCGAAGCTGAGAAAGAGGCAGAGAATATTATCAGAAAGGCGGAAACAGCCGCCGGCGAACAGGCGGCATCTGATATGCAAGCAGCCGAAGAACGTGCACACAGTACAGAGAACACTGTCGTTGGACAGGCGGAGGAAGAGCTTGCAGCTTTGAAAAAGAAAGCGGAGTCGAAGCACGAGCAGGCGATCCAGACAGTAATGGACAGTTTGTTCTGAGAGGGGGAGTGCGAAAATGGCAGTATTGCAGATGCAGCGAATCAGTATCTGCGCAATGAAAAAGAACCGTAAGGCCATATTGGAAGAACTGCAGTCACTTGGAGTATTGGAGATCGATGCAGCAGAATTGGATCCGGAGCTTAAGACGATGGATACTATGAATGCCCGGCTGATCTTTGAGAAGAACGCATCCCTTTGTGATCAGGCAATCGAAATACTGGATGAATTTTCGAAGGAAAAGCAATCCATGCTGGCATCCCTGGCAGGGAAACCGCTGATCGGAAGGAAGCAGGAGGAAGAAGCTATCCGGGATCAGGAAGAGATCCTGAGAACAGCCAGAGAAATCCAGGGATACCGGAAGAAGCTTACAGAGAACAGTGCGGCGGTAGTTAAGTTAGAACAGCAGGAAGCAGCTCTTGCTCCATGGCTGAAGCTGGATATTCCGATGAACTTCAGTGGTACAGCGAAAGCAGCGGTACTTGTGGGAAGTATTGACGGAAATATAACTCTGGATCAGGTATACAGTCAGCTGGCAGCGGATGCACCACAGCTTGAAGCCTTTGACATTCGGGAAATCTCAAATGACGCCGGTAAGCTGAGCCTGGTGGTTGTCTGCCTGAAAGCACAGGCACAGGAACTGGAAGAAGCGCTTCGGATGCAGGAATTTGCAAGACCGGCACAGCTGGTATCAGAGGTTCCGGCACAGGAGCTGGAGAACCTTAAGAATGAAGTGGTACGCATTCAGGAAGAGTCCGAACAGATCCGGGAACAGATACGCGCTCTTCACGACAGGAAGAGCTCTCTTCAGCTTTTGTCCGATTATTTCCGGATCCGTGCACAGAAATATGAGGTATTAGGACAGCTCCGCCAGTCGGAGAGCACTTTTTTTGTGACAGGATATCTTCCGAAGAAACAGGTTCCTGCAATGGAGAAACGGCTTACGGAGAAGTACGATATTGTTTTTGAAGCAGAAGATGCTGAGGGAGAAAATGTTCCGGTTGCCCTTCAGAACGGTAAATTCGGAGCAGCAGGAGAGGGAGTTCTGGCAGCATTTGGTCTTCCCGGAAAGGGAGAGATCGATCCTTCCATGATCATGACAGCCTGCTATGTATTTCTTTTCGGACTGATGCTGTCAGACGCAGCATATGGACTGATCGTCTTTGCAGTCTGTCTGGGAGTACTTCTGAAGTTCCCCAGGATGGAGAGCGGAATGCAGAAATCCATCCGGCTTTTTATGTACTGTGGATTGTCCACTTTGTTCTGGGGCGTGATGTTTGGCGGATATTTCGGAGATTTTATCGATGTATTTTCGAAGGTATATCTGCACAGGCCAGTTACGGTGAAGCCGGTATGGTTTGCACCGTTAAATGAGCCAATGAGACTTCTGGTGTTCTCCATGCTGTTTGGCCTGATCCATATGTTTCTGGGAATGGGTCTTAAGGGCTACATGCTGTTACGTGACAAAAAATATCTCGACTTTTTCTGTGACGTAGTACTCTGGTTCCTGCTTCTTATGGGACTGATCCTGATCTTTATCCCAAGCAGCATGTTCCGTTCTATTTCTCAGATGGATCTGAACCTTTCACCGGCAGTGATACAGGTCGGAAAATGGATGGCGATCATCGGTGCGGTGGGAATTCTCTTCATGTCAGGAAGAGATAAGAAGAATCCATTCCTGAGGCTGGCGCTTGGAGCCTATGATCTTTACAATATCACGGGATGGGTCAGTGATATCCTTTCCTATTCCAGACTTCTGGCCCTGGGACTTGCCACCGGAGTTATCGCATCAGTTATGAACCAGATGGGAAGTATGCTGGGAGACAGTATTCTGGGATGGATCGTATTTATCCTTGTATTTGTGATTGGTCATATCTTTAACCTTCTGATCAATCTTCTGGGTGCATACGTGCACACCTGCCGATTACAGTACGTAGAGTTTTTCGGCAAATTCTTTGAGGGCGGAGGAAAAGAGTTCCACCCATTCCGCGAAAATACAAAATATGTAGATATTAAGGAGGATTAATATTATGAGTGGTATCGTTTGGGCATTATTGGGAGCAGCAATTTCCGTAGCTCTTGCAGGTATAGGTTCCGCCATCGGTGTTGGTACAGCCGGCCGTGCAGCAGCAGGCGTTGTAACAGAAGACCCGGACAAATTTGCTAAGGTTCTGCTTCTTCAGCTTCTTCCCGGTACGCAGGGTATTTACGGACTGCTGGTAGCATTCCTTGCACTTTCCAAGGTTGGTATCCTGGGCGGCGGTGTTGCTGATATTTCCCTGGAAACCGGTCTTATGATCTTTGTGGCTTGTCTTCCGATCGCTATCGCAGGTCTTCTTTCCGCAATCCATCAGGGAAAAACTTCCGTAGCTTCCATCGGTATCGTAGCCAAGAAACCGGAGCAGTTTGGTAAAGCCATGCTTTTCCCTGCAATGGTTGAGACATATGCGATTCTGGCTCTTCTGATTTCCATTCTTGCAGTCAGCGGAATTCAGGTTTGATTCATCAGGAGGGGCAGAGCATGACAGGATTAGAGAAGATGGTAAGCCAGATTCTTGAAGAGGCCGATGCTTCTGTAGCCGTTACGATCAGTGATGCGGAAAAAAAAGCCGCAGAGATCCTCAGGGAAGCTGGAGAAAAGGCAGATAAGATCCGGCAGCAGAGAGAAGAACAGTCCAGGGCAAAGGTGAAAAGCTATGAAGAGCGGACAGCTTCCGCTGCAGATATGAAGAAGCGTACCGCAGTTCTTGCAGCCAAGCAGGAGCTGATCGGAAATGTGATCGCAGATGCCTGTGACCGTGTGAAGAATCTGGATGAAGAAAAATATTTTGGGATCCTTAAGAATATGGCTGAGAAATATCTTCTTCCAAGAGAAGGAGAGATCTGTTTTTCAAAAAAGGATCTGGAACGTATGCCGGCAGGTTTCCGTGAGGAAATAAAGAGCCTGGCACAGAAAAAGGGTGGTGTGCTGGAAATTTCCGGTGAAACCCGAAACATAGACGGAGGTTTTATCCTGATATACGGCGGCATTGAGGAAAACTGTTCCATTGATGCCATGTTCGCAGAGAAGCGGGATGAGCTTCTGGATCAGGTAAGAAAGATTTTGTTTGCGTAAAACACCATCGCAAAAAGGAGGGCGTGAATGATGTTTGGTGAAGATTATGCCTATGCGGTGGCGCGGATACGTGTTCTGGAGACCGGACTTCTGAATCAGGCAGCGATCGAGCAGCTTCTGGCATGTCAGGATGAGCAGCAGTGCCTTCAGATCCTTACAGAGAAGGGCTGGGGAAATGGTGATCCTGCAGCCGGTGCGGATGCCATTCTTTCTCGGGAGAGAGAAAAGATCTGGGAGATCATGGATTCGCTGGTAGCGGACCGATCTGTGTTTTCTGTTCTTTCCTATCAGGATCTTTTCCATAACCTGAAAGCGGCTGTGAAGGCAAGCATCCTGCAAGGGGCAGCGCCGAATATTTTTTTCAGCGACTGTTCCATTGACGGAGAGGATATGGTGAAATTCCTGAAGGATAAGGAATATGATCGTTTTCCTGAGGATATGCGGGAAGCGGCAAGAGAAGCCTATGAGACCTTTTTGCACACAAGAGACGGACAGCTTGCGGATATTATCGTAGACAGGGCAGCACTGGATGCCATAAAAAAAGCCGGAGAACGGTCAAAAGAAGAGATCGTCCGGCAGTATGCGGAATCCACGGTAGCGGTAGCAGATATCCGGATCGCAGTCCGTGCCTGCAAAACAGGAAAAAGTTCGGACTTTATGAAAAAAGCCATGGCAGAATGTGACACACTGGATAAGGAGAGACTGATCCACGCGGCAGTAAGCGGAATGGATCAGATCATGGGTTATCTGGCAGAAACGAAATATGGGGACGGAGCTCTGGCACTGGCGGAATCAGCTTCCGCTTTTGAGAGATGGTGTGATAACCAGATCATGGAGACCATCCGCCCTCAGCTGTACAATTCATTTTCACTGGGACCGCTGGTAGCCTATGTGCTTGCCCGTGAAAATGAGATCAAGACGGTGCGGATCATTCTCACCGGAAAGCGCAGCGGCCTTCCGGAAGAGTTTATCCGGGAAAGGGCAAGGGAAATGTATGTATAAGATCGCAGTTTTAGGTGATTATAACAGCATTTACGGGTTTGCGGCTCTTGGCCTTGATACTTTTCCGGTGGAGGATCCTGCAGATGGTAAAGAGAAGCTTAACCGTCTGGCAGCCGGTGAATATGCGGTTATTTATATTACGGAACAGCTGGCGGCCCAGCTTTCCGCAGAGATCAGTAAATACAGTGAGGAGCTGATGCCTGCGATCATTCAGATTCCCGGAATTTCCGGAAATACAGGTGCAGGTATCGAAAATGTAAAGAAATCCGTGGAGACGGCAGTTGGCTCCGATATTCTTTTCAGTAATGAGTGACAAGAAAGCAGGTGATTGGTTCAGATGAGCAGAGGAACCATTAAGAAGGTGGCAGGACCTCTGGTAATTGCCAAGGGTATGCGTGATGCAAATATGTATGACGTGGTTCGTGTAAGTAGCCAGCGTCTGATCGGTGAGATCATTGAGATGCATGAAGATGAGGCTTCCATACAGGTATATGAGGAGACTTCAGGACTTCGTCCGGGAGAACCGGTAGAGTCCATGGAGGTGCCCCTTTCCGTGGAGCTTGGTCCTGGCCTTATTACAAGCATTTACGATGGAATCCAGCGTCCGCTGGATGACATCATGAAGGTAGCAGGCAGCAACAACCTGAAACGAGGCGTTGAGGTTCCTGCCCTGAAGCGGGACAAAAAATGGAATTTCATTCCGGTTGCGAAGGTGGGAGATCCGCTGGAGGGCGGCGATGTTCTTGGAACCGTTCAGGAGACTATCGTTGTTACACAGAAGATCATGGTACCTCCCAATATGAAAGGTACTCTGAAGGAAATTAAATCCGGCGAGTTTACCGTGGATGAGACCGTTGCAGTTCTTTCCACAGCAGACGGCGATAAAGAGCTGACCCTGATGCAGCACTGGCCGGTACGACGTGGCCGTCCATATAAGAAGAAACTTCCGCCAGCCAAGCCTCTGGTAACAGGACAGCGTGTTATTGATACCATGTTCCCTATTGCCAAGGGTGGTGTGGCAGCAGTTCCCGGCCCGTTCGGAAGCGGCAAGACGGTTATCCAGCATCAGCTTGCAAAATGGGCTGAGGCAGATATCGTGGTCTATATCGGCTGTGGTGAGCGTGGAAATGAGATGACAGACGTTCTGAACGAGTTCCCGGAGCTGAAGGATCCAAAAACAGGACAGTCTCTGATGGAGCGTACGGTTCTGATCGCCAATACCTCAGATATGCCTGTTGCAGCTCGTGAGGCGTCGATCTATACAGGTATTACAATTGCGGAGTATTTCCGTGATATGGGATATTCCGTAGCATTGATGGCAGATTCTACTTCCAGATGGGCTGAGGCTCTTCGTGAGATGTCCGGACGACTGGAGGAGATGCCAGGCGAGGAAGGTTATCCTGCATATCTTGGTTCCCGTCTTGCACAGTTCTATGAGCGTGCCGGACATGTGATCTGCAGTGGAAAAGACGGAAGAGAGGGTGCCCTGACAGCGATCGGCGCCGTATCTCCTCCAGGTGGTGATATCTCTGAGCCGGTTTCCCAGGCGACACTTCGAATCGTAAAGGTATTCTGGGGACTGGACGCAAACCTTGCATACAAACGTCATTTCCCGGCGATCAACTGGCTGACCAGCTATTCTCTGTATCTGGACAGCGTTGGCGGATGGTTTGACGAAAATGTAGCGAATGACTGGATGAAGCTCCGTCAGAGAATGATGACCCTTCTTCAGGAAGAGGCAGAGCTGGAAGAAATCGTAAAGATGGTAGGTATGGATGCGCTTTCACCGGGTGACCGACTGAAAATGGAAGCAGCCCGTTCCATCCGAGAGGATTTCCTCCACCAGAACTCTTTCCACGAGATCGATACCTACACATCTCTGGAAAAACAGCACAATATGATGCGTCTGGTACTTGCATTTTATGATGCGGGTCTGGATGCGCTGAAACAGGGCGCAGATATCAATGATATCGTAAAGCTTCCGGTACGTGAGCAGATCGGCCGTTATAAATATACAAAAGAAGATCAGCTGGCAGCAGAATATGAGAAGGTAACCCGCCAGCTGGCAGCAGAGACTGCAGAACTTCTGGGAAAGGAGGGCCTGTAAAATGCCAAAAGAATATAGGACCATACAGGAAGTTGCCGGCCCTTTGATGCTGGTACGGGGCGTTGAAGATGTGGCATTTGACGAGCTTGGTGAGATCGAGCTTGCCGATGGCGAAACAAGAAGATGCCGTGTTCTGGAGATCGACGGAAGCAATGCACTGGTGCAGCTGTTTGAGAGCTCCACAGGTATCAATCTTTCCAACAGCAAGGTACGTTTCCTGGGACGGAGCATGGAGCTTGGTGTATCCGGCGATATGCTGGGTCGTGTTTTTGATGGACTGGGACGTCCCATTGATGACGGCCCGGAGATCCTTCCGGAGGAAAGAAGAGATATCAACGGACTTCCCATGAATCCGGCTGCCAGAAGCTATCCGGAGGAGTTTATCCAGACGGGTGTATCTGCGATTGACGGCCTGAACACCCTGGTACGTGGACAGAAGCTTCCGATCTTCTCCGCATCCGGTCTTCCCCATGCGCAGCTTGCGGCACAGATCGCAAGACAGGCGAAGGTTCGCGGAAAAGATGAGCAGTTTGCCGTTGTATTTGCAGCCATGGGTATCACTTTCGAGGAGTCAAACTTCTTTGTAGAGAGCTTTAAGGAAACCGGAGCTATAGATCGTACTGTTCTGTTTGTGAACCTGGCAAATGACCCGGCTGTTGAGCGTATTGCTACTCCGCGAATGGCACTGACAGCGGCTGAATATCTTGCCTTCGAAAAAGACATGCACGTTCTTGTAATCCTTACAGATATCACAAACTATGCGGATGCGCTCCGTGAGGTTTCCGCGGCTCGTAAGGAGGTTCCGGGACGTCGTGGATATCCCGGATATATGTACACAGATCTTGCTTCTCTTTATGAGCGTGCAGGCCGTCAGAAAGGAAAATCAGGAAGTATCACCATGGTTCCGATCCTGACTATGCCTGAGGATGATAAGACCCATCCGATCCCGGACCTTACCGGTTACATCACAGAGGGACAGATCATCCTGAGCCGTGAGCTTTACCGTAAGGGAATCACACCGCCCATCGATGTTCTTCCGTCTCTGTCACGACTGAAGGATAAGGGTATCGGTGAAGGCAAGACAAGAGCAGACCATGCAAACACCATGAACCAGCTGTTTGCCGCATATGCCCGTGGTAAAGAGGCCAAAGAGCTGATGACCATTCTTGGTGAGGCAGCTCTTTCCGATATTGACCTGATCTATGCAAAATTTGCAGATGCTTTCGAGAAGGAATATGTTTCCCAGGGCTATCAGGCTAACCGTGATATTGAGGAAACACTGGCCATCGGCTGGAAGCTGCTTTCCATTCTTCCGAGAAGCGAGCTGAAACGTATCGATGACAAATTCCTTGATCAGTATTACGGAAAAGTATAAAGGGGGGATGATTTGTGGCATCAACACAGGTGAATCCTACCCGTATGGAGCTTACGAAGCAGAAAAAGAAGCTGGTGACTGCAGTACGTGGCCATAAGCTTCTGAAGGATAAGCGGGACGAGCTGATGAGACAGTTCCTGGATCTGGTACGGGAGAATATGGAGCTGCGAAAAAAAGTAGAAGCCGGTATCCGAAGCGCCAACACCAATTTTGTCATTGCAAAAGCAGGAATGTCGGAGGAGACGCTGAATACGGCACTGATGGCTCCCAAGCAGGAAGTTTATCTGGAAACCGGAAAAAAGAATGTCATGAGTGTGGATATTCCTGTTTTTGAATACAAAACAAGAACACCGGATGCCAACGATATTTATTCCTATGGCTTTGCTTTTACATCCAGTGATCTGGACGGAGCGGTAAAATCCCTGGCAGACATCCTGCCGGATATGCTTCGTCTGGCAGAAGTGGAAAAGGCCTGTCAGCTTATGGCTTCCGAGATCGAAAAAACAAGGCGTCGTGTAAATGCCCTGGAGCATGTCATCATACCGGAAGCACAGGCAAACATCAAATACATCACCATGAAGCTGGATGAGAACGAGAGAAGTACCCAGATCCGACTGATGAAGGTGAAAGATATGATGCTGGAGGAGGCACATCATTATAAGGAGCGGGAGGCAGAGCGCGGAGCGTAAAGCGCAGCCATCCTGAAAGAAAAAGAAAAGTTTATATAGAAAGTTTTAAGTAACGGAAAGGAGATGTCCCTGTACTGTGTGAAATTTCGGCAGTGCAGGGGCGTTTTATTTATAAAATATTTAGCTTTTGTTATTAGAAAATCAAGAAAAATACAGTATAATAGATAATAGGTAAATCAGACAGCGGTAGATGCAGAAATATAAAAGAAAGCTGCTCTGTCTGCCGAAAAATAAAGAAATGAAAATAAAGAAAGAGGAGAAAGCTGATCTGACCAGGTAAACTGCCGGGCAGCTGCAGGGGTATGAGCAGCTGGCAAAGCAGATTGCGGTATCGTCTGATCAGTAAGAGGTATATGAATATTTTACAGTCAATACAACAGCTGGACGGAGAAATCCTTCTCCTGATCCAGCGATATTTAAGAATGGATATGCTGACACCATTTATGAAATCTGTTACATTTCTGGGAAACGGAGGATGGTTCTGGATCCTCTGTGCAGTTGTTCTTCTTGCTGTTCCAAAGACAAGAAAAACAGGCTATGCGGCAGCCTTGTCCCTGATCTTCGGGGCGATCGTTACCAACCTGCTTCTCAAAAATATAGTGGCAAGACCAAGGCCTTTTGCGGAAATTGAAGCTCTCATCCCTATGATCACCAAACCGAAGGATTTCTCTTTTCCGTCAGGTCACACCACAGCATCCTTTGCCGTTGCTCTGGTAATGCTTCGGATGCTTCCGAAGAAATTCGGAATCCCGGCAGTAGTCCTGGCAGCACTGGTGGCATTTTCCAGACTGTATCTTGGGGTTCATTATCCGACAGATGTTCTGGCCGGATTCGTGATCGCGCTGGTGGGAAGCACGCTGTCAGTATGGATCGTGCGAACGAAACCGGAAGACAAACAGGTACACTAGCATTGTCCATAGGAAAATATGAAGCACTTTACCTAGACAAAGTATTGACACGCTGAAGCAAGACGGGGTAAAATTGTAGACAGTACAACAGATTCTGACTATGGTAGAAATAATGATATGAAACCCTGTAAAATCGGATAAAAGGAGAGAGCACAAAATGATATCAGAAAAAATGAAACCCTACGTAAAAAATAATTCCGCCATCCGTATGATGTTTGAGGAAGGAAACCGCCTCCGTGCGAAATACGGCGCAGACAAGGTTTTTGATTTCAGTCTCGGAAATCCAAGTGTACCGGCACCGGACAGCGTCCGCGAAGCAATTATCGAGCTTGTAAACACTACGGATCCGACAGTTCTTCACGGATATATGAGCAACGCAGGCTTTGAGGATGTACGCCAGACCATCGCAGAATCCCTCAACAGACGTTTCGATACGAAATTTTCCGCAAAGAATCTGATCATGACCGTCGGTGCTGCAAGCGGACTGAATGTGATCCTGAAAACAATCCTGAATCCTGGAGAAGAGGTGATCGTTTTTGCACCCTATTTTCTGGAATACGGTGCATATGTCCGCAATTATGATGGTGTCCTTGTGGAAATCTCTCCGGATACCACAACCTTCCAGCCAAATCTCGCTGAATTTGAACAGAAGATCACACCGAAGACAAGAGCAGTTATCGTAAATACCCCACACAATCCTACCGGAGTTGTATATTCAGAAGAAACGATCAAGAAACTTTCCGCAATCCTGGAAGCAAAACAGAAAGAGTTCGGAAGTGTGATCTACCTGATCTCCGATGAGCCATACCGTGAGCTGGCTTATGATGGCGTGGAGGTCCCATACCTGACGAAATATTATAACAATACTGTTGTGGGCTATTCCTACAGCAAATCTCTTTCCCTTCCGGGTGAACGTATCGGATATCTGGTGATCCCTGATGAGGCAGACGGAAGCGAAGAGCTGATCTCTGCAGCAACCATTGCAAACCGTACACTTGGCTGTGTAAATGCACCGTCCCTGATCCAGAAGGTAGTTGCAAAATGTGTAGACGCCAAGACTGATCTTGCAGCTTATGATAAAAATCGGCAGGCACTTTATAATGGCCTGAAAGAATGCGGATTTGAGTGTATCAAACCACAGGGTGCCTTCTATCTCTTTGTAAAATCTCCGGTTGAAGACGAAAAAGCCTTCTGTGAAGCCGGTAAGAAATATAACATCCTTATGGTACCGGGAAGCTCCTTTGCATGCCCCGGTTATGTGAGACTTGCATATTGTGTATCCTATGAGACAATTGTGAATTCTCTTCCTGAATTTAAAAAACTTGCAGCAGAGTATGGCTTGAAATAAACGGTCATTACAAAGCAGTTGAATAAAAGATCCCCGGTACAGTCTGTTCATGCAGCCCTGTATCGGGGATCTTTTGCAAGAGGGAATAAGCAAATGAAACGTAGTCGGGAGTGAATAGACTCCCGACTGTGTTTCATTAAAAGGATGTTCCACATTTATTTGGCTTTTTTCTTTTCTTTATCTGGCATTTCTCCGTAATAAGCTTTCAGATAGATATCTTTCAGCTCGGATACAAGCGGATATCTCGGGTTGGCACCGGTACACTGGTCATTGAATGCCTGCTCGGACATCTCATCCAGAGTTTCCAGGAAATGTTTCTCATCTACGCCGTAATCACGGATCGTCGGCAGGATCTCGATAGTTCTCATAAGCTCATCCAGTTTAGCAAGAAGTTTTTCGAATACTTCTGCATCGTTCTTGCCTGTAAGACCTACAGAACGTCCGATCTCAGCGTAGCGTGCAAGTGTCTTCGGATACTGATACTGTGGGAAAGTACCCATCTTAGTCGGAACCTCAGCACTGTTGTAACGCATAACATCCAGAAGAACAACTGCGTTTGCGATACCGTGTGGCAGGTGGTGGAAAGCACCGAGCTTGTGAGCGAGAGAGTGGTTAACGCCGAGGAATGCATTGGCGAATGCAAGACCTGCCATGCAGGAAGCGTTAGCCATGTGATCTCTGGCCTCTACGTCATTGCCATCTTTATATGCACGCGGCAGATACTCAAATACAAGCTTGATCGCTTTCAGTGCAAGACCATCGGTGTAATCGGAAGCCATCATGGAAACATAAGCCTCAATGGCATGTGTCATAACATCGATACCGGAAGCACGGGTAAGTCCCTTCGGTGCGCTCATCATGTTATTGGTATCTACGATCGCCATATCCGGGAGAAGCTCGTAATCAGCCAGTGGCCATTTAACGCCGGTATCCTGATCTGTGATGATGGCGAAAGGAGTAACCTCGGAGCCTGTACCGGAAGAGGTCGGGATCGCTACGAAGTAAGCTTTTTTACCCATCTTCGGGAAGGTATAAACTCTCTTACGGATATCCATGAAGTCCATGGACATATCGGAAAAGTCAGCGTCCGGATTCTCATAAAGCATCCACATAACCTTGCCGGCATCCATTGCGGAACCGCCGCCAAGAGCGATGATGCAGTCTGGCTCAAAGGCTGTCATAGCCTTGGCACCGGCTTTGGCGGAAGCGAGAGACGGGTCAGGAGCTACATCAGAGAAGCATGTATGAACGATGCCCATCTGATCCAGTTTATCTTCAATCGGTTTGGTGTAGCCATTCTTGTAGAGGAAGGAGTCTGTTACGATGAAGCAGCGTTTCTTGCCCATAACAGTACCGAGCTCATCAAGAGCAACCGGCATACAGCCCTTCTTAAAGTAAACCTTTTCCGGTGTTCTCATCCAGAGCATATTCTCTCTCCTTTCAGCAACAGTCTTGGTATTGAGAAGGTGTTTGACACCAACGTTCTCGGATACGGAGTTACCGCCCCAGGAACCGCAGCCAAGAGTAAGGGATGGAGCAAGCTTGAAGTTATAAAGGTCACCGATACCACCCTGGGAAGAAGGTGTATTGATAAGGATACGGCAGGTTTTCATAGTTGCTTCGAATTTATCCATCTTCTCTGTTTCATTTACGTTGATGTAGAGGGAAGAGGTATGACCATAGCCGCCGTCTGCAACGAGCTGCGCAGCCTTTGCAACAGCATCGTCAAAATTCTTGGCCTTGTACATGGCAAGTACAGGGGAAAGCTTCTCGTGTGCGAATTCTTCGCTGATATCAACGGACTCAACCTCACCGATCAGGATCTTGGTCTCAGCCGGTACAGTAACGCCTGCCATTTCAGCGATAGTAGTAGCTTTCTGTCCTACGATCTTGGCATTCAGTGCGCCGTTGATAAGGATGGTCTTTCTGACTTTCTCGATCTCGTCTTTTTTAAGGAAGTAGCATCCTCTGTAAAGGAACTCTTCCTTCACTTCTTTATAAATGCTCTCCAGAACAGTTACGGACTGCTCGGAAGCACAGATCATACCATTGTCAAAGGTCTTGGAGTGGATGATGGAGTTAACTGCAAGACGGATATCTGCGCTGTCATCAATAATGGCAGGTGTATTTCCGGGTCCTACACCAACAGCCGGTTTACCGGAGGAGTAAGCTGCTTTGACCATTCCGGGACCACCGGTGGCAAGGATGATATCTGCGTTCTGCATTACCATGTTGGTAAGGTCAAGGCTTGGGATATCGATCCATCCGATGATTCCTTCCGGCGCACCTGCGGCAACAGCTGCTTCCAGAACAACTTTTGCAGCTTCAATAGTGGATTTCTTAGCACGCGGATGCGGGCTGATGATGATCGCATTACGGGTTTTCAGGGAAATAAGAGATTTATAGATTGCTGTGGAGGTCGGGTTGGTTGTAGGGATAACTGCAGCGATCAGTCCTACAGGTTCCAGGATCTTCTTGAGTCCGTATGCCTTGTCTTTTTCTACAACACCACATGTCTGAGTGTTCTTATATGCATTGTAAACATACTCTGCTGCGTAATGGTTCTTGATAACCTTGTCTTCCATGATACCCATGCCTGTTTCCTCAACAGCCATTTTGGCAAGTGGGATACGCATCTTGTCAGCAGCAGTAGCAGCTGCCTTAAAGATCTTGTCGACCTGCTCCTGTGTGTAGGTAGCAAAGATCTTCTGTGCTTCTTTCATTGCAGCCATTTTCGCGGTCAGGGCTTCTGGAGTGTCGATGATGGTAGGGATAGTTTCTTTCTTTGCCATGTGGAATCCTCCTGTTTTCATATGATAATGGTCTGTGGTCCTGCGGGCTTATCCTTTTTTCGCCGGCAGGTGCTGCAGAGTTTTTGTAAGTCCCCGCGTTGCGTTTCGTTGTTGATTCAATCTGATTGAAATTTCTGCTTTGATACTGATATAGTATCAAAATTCTGAAAAAAACGCAAATTCTGAATTTTGCCACTATGTGCAAAATGACGAACAGAAAATTCGGGGAAAATACTGTAAATTTTACTTTGCAGAACGCTGAATTATTGGAAAAATCTTAAAAAAAATTTTTGAAATTCAGCACTGTGCACAAAAAACATGTTAAAAAATTGTCAGCACTGACAAAAAACATGCACACATATGAAGGGTGGGCAAAAGATAAAACGTAGCATGTAGTTAAAACATTAACGTTAAACTTTTGTCAAACAATCATGTACACATTATAATTTAACTGATTTCAGACGTCAATAGAGAATTCGATAAATAATTCACAAAAATACGGAGCAATTTTGATAAAAAATTCACAAAAATATTGTAGCAAAGTAAAGCGTGATAACATAAGAAATCAAAAAATTTGAAATTATTTAAATTTTCAGAATAATTAGGCGGAAATTATCGTGATTTTTTTCAGAAATGTAGAAAAAAAACTGCCATACAGGAAATGCTTCCCATATGGCAGTTTATATAAATATAGGTCAGGCGGATAAAAGCATCCGCATTCACTATGCGGCTTTGCGCCGAATTACTGTAAAAGGTTTCTGCTCAACAGTAAATGATAGCCAGGTTCGATCAGCTCTTGCGGAATGCGGCACGTTTTCTGTCTCTGGAGTCCAGAATACGTTTACGGATACGAAGGCTTGTCGGTGTTACCTCAAGAAGCTCATCCTGGTCGATGAATTCAATGGCCTGCTCAAGACTTAAGATCTTTGGCGGAACAAGCTTCAGTGCATCGTCAGCGGAAGAGGAACGAGTATTGGTAAGGTGCTTGGTCTTGCAGACATTCAGTTCGATATCCTCGGCCTTTCCGTTCTGTCCGATGACCATACCGCTGTACACCTTCTCGCCAGGTCCGACAAAGAGAGTACCACGCTCCTGAGCAGAGAAAAGACCGTAGGTAACAGTCTCGCCTGCCTCGAAAGCGATGAGGGAACCCTGTTTACGGTACGGGAAGTCTCCCTTGTATGGTGCGTATCCGTCAAACATGGTGTTCAGGATACCGGTACCCTTGGTGGAGGTAAGGAATTCGTTACGGAATCCGATCAGTCCACGGGAGGGGATGGAGAACTCGAGACGTACAGTTCCGTCGCTTGCTGTGCTCATACCCTGAAGCTCACCTTTACGCTCGCTGAGTTTCTGGATGATAGTACCGGAAAATTCTTCCGGAACGTCAACGTATGCGATTTCGATCGGCTCCAGTTTACGTCCACGCTCGTCTGTGTGATAGAGAACCTCCGGTTTGCTGACTGCAAACTCGTATCCCTCACGGCGCATGTTCTCAATAAGAACGGAGAGGTGAAGCTCACCACGGCCGGAAACCTTGAAGCACTCGGTTGTATCGGTGTCTTCTACACGAAGGCTGACGTCTGTGTTCAGCTCACGGTAGAGACGGTCACGAAGGTGACGGGAAGTGATGTATTTACCTTCCTGTCCTGCAAGAGGACTGTCGTTTACAAGGAAGTTCATGGAGATTGTTGGCTCGGAAATCTTCTGGAACGGAATGGACTCCGGGTTGTCTCCTGCACAGAGGGTATCTCCAATGTGGATATCCGCGATACCGGAGATTGCAACAATAGCTCCGATGGTAGCGCTTTTAACTTCAACTTTGTTCAGTCCGTCAAATTCGTAGAGTTTGCTGATCTTTACGCGCTCGTGTTTGTCAGGGTCATGATGGTTCAGAAGCATCAGCTCCTGGTTCACGGAAATGGTTCCGCGCTCAACCTTACCGACACCGATACGGCCTACATACTCATTGTAGTCGATGGTGCTGATAAGAACCTGCGTATCTCCGTCCGGATCTCCCTCCGGAGCAGGAATCGCATCAAGGATGGTCTCAAAAAGCGGAGCCATATTCTCAGGTTTGTCCTCAAGGTTACGAACTGCATAGCCGGCTTTTGCGGAGGCATACAGGAACGGGCAGTCCAGCTGTTCGTCAGATGCGTCCAGATCCATGAGAAGCTCCAGAACCTCGTCGACAACCTCCTCCGGACGTGCTTCCGGACGGTCGATCTTATTGATGCAGACAATAACATGCAGGTTCAGTTCGAGAGCTTTACGAAGTACAAATTTAGTCTGAGGCATGGCACCCTCGAAGGCGTCCACAAGAAGAATAACGCCGTCTACCATCTTCAGCACACGCTCTACCTCGCCGCCGAAGTCCGCATGACCTGGAGTATCGATGATATTGATTTTTACATCCTTATAATGAACTGCGGTGTTTTTGGAGAGAATCGTAATGCCGCGCTCACGCTCAATATCGTTGGAGTCCATGACACGTTCCTGGACTTCCTGGTTCTCACGGAAAACACCGCTCTGTTTCAAAAGCTCGTCAACAAGTGTTGTTTTACCGTGATCGACATGGGCGATAATGGCCACGTTACGAACATCTTCACGCTTGGTCTTCATATAATCCAAATCCTTTCTTTCCATATATAAGTAATCTTTTTTGTTAAAAATGATGTCCAAATTTATAGTCTATCACATTTTTGTGAGATTACAAGACATAAAAAAATATTTTTGGTTTTTCATTTTTCAGGCATATTATACCGTAAATACACATAGATTGATATAGACGAAATACACGAAGAGGAAGGAGAGCTACTTATTATGGCAGATAAAATTATTGAAAACAATCAGGTATCCGTTATGGGACGGATCGCTACGGGGTTTACTTTCAGCCATCAGGTCTTTGGAGAAGGATTTTACATGATGGATATCCTAGTAAAACGTCTCAGCGATTCGGAGGACAGGATCCCGGTGATGGTGTCTGAGCGGCTGATCGATATCACACAGGATTATGTGGGAGAATATATCGAGATCCACGGACAGTTCCGATCCTATAACCGTCATGAAGAAAAGAGAAACCGGCTTGTGCTTTCAGTCTTTGCCCGGGAAGTGAAGTTTGTGGGGGAGGACGAAGAAACTGTGCCGGTCAATCAGATCTTTCTGGACGGATATATCTGTAAACCGCCTGTATACAGAAAAACACCGTTGGGAAGAGAGATCGCAGATCTTCTGATGGCAGTCAATCGACCTTACGGAAAATCCGATTACATACCATGTATATGCTGGGGAAGAAATGCCAGATATGCTTCTGCTTTTGAAGTAGGCGGGCATGTACTGATCTGGGGCAGGATCCAGAGCAGGGAGTACATGAAACGGATTAGTGAAAACGAAACAGAAAAAAGGATTGCCTATGAAGTTTCGGTGAGTAAATTGGAATATGTTGAGTAACATTGGATATATTTTGGAATAGTGGTGAGAACATTAAGGTAACACTTGCATTTCCAGCCAATCTGCGGTAATATTAAAAAAATCAGAAAAATGGGGAATTACCGGTTTCACTAACAGTAAGAGGAAAAATCATGGAAAGAGAAATAACAGAGGTTTATTGCGGGAACGGGAAAGGAAAGACAACTCTGGCTGTAGGCCGGGGGCTGCGCTTTGCTACACAGGGAAAAAGTGTGATCATCATACAGTTCCTCAAGGGCAGGGAACGCAGAGAACTGGATTTCCTTGAGGAACTGGATAATTTTGATTTCAAGATTTTCCGTTTCGAAAAAATGGACACCTGCTATAATGACCTGAGTGAGCAGGAAAAGGCAGAAGAGAGAACGAATATTCTCAATGGCCTTAATTTCGCACGGAAGGTAATTGCTACCAGAGAGTGTGATTTTCTGCTGCTGGATGAGATCCTCGGGCTTATGGATAAAGGAATCGCTCCAGTTGAGACGATCATCGATATGCTTAAGCAGAAGGATGAAAGTATGCATATAATTATGACCGGACGCTGGCTTCCGGATGCTTTGAAGCCCTATGTGGATAGTATTACCACGATAACAACAGAGCTGACTGACCAGGAACGGGAATAAGCAATATTTCACAGAAGAAAGAAGGAGGAAGACAAATGGCAATTTTTAAAGGAACAGGCGTTGCAATCGTAACACCTATGCATGAAGACGGTAAGGTGAATTTTGAGAAACTTGAGGAGATCCTTGAGGATCAAATCGCGAACAGCACAGACGCCATCGTTATCTGTGGAACAACAGGAGAATCTTCTACTCTGACACACGGAGAGCATCTTCAGACAATTAAGTTCACAATTGATAAAGTTAACAAACGTGTGCCTGTTATCGCAGGAACAGGTTCCAATTGTACAGAGACAGCGATCATGATGTCCAAGGAAGCAGCTTCCTATGGCGCAGACGCTCTTCTTATTGTAACACCTTACTATAACAAGGCTACACAGAAGGGTCTTATCGCTCATTACACAGCAATTGCCAATGCAGTTCCGGAAACTCCGCTCATCATGTACAACGTACCGAGCCGTACAGGCTGCAACATCCAGCCGGCTACAGCAGCTTACCTTGCAAAGAATGTAAAGAACATTGTCGGAATCAAGGAAGCAACAGGAGATCTTTCCCAGATCGCCAAGATGATGTCTCTGGCAGACGGACAGCTTGAGCTTTACTCCGGAAATGATGATCAGGTACTTCCGATTCTTTCTCTTGGCGGACTTGGAGTTATTTCCGTACTTTCCAACGTTGCACCGAAGTTTACACATGACATGGTCATGAAATATTTCGACGGCGACACCAAGGGAGCAACAGAGGATCAGCTGAAAGCTCTTCCGCTGATCAATGCGCTGTTCAGCGAAGTAAATCCGATTCCTGTTAAGACAGCTATGAACCTTATGGGAATGAACGTAGGGCCGCTTCGTATGCCGCTCTGCGAGATGGAAGAGGACACAAAGGCAGCTCTTGCAAAAGAGATCGAGAAATTCGGCCTTAAGCTTGCTAAGTGATCTGACTGTAAGCGAAAGGTAAAGGAGAATATACTATGGTAAAAATCATCATGCACGGCTGCAACGGACATATGGGCCAGGTCATCAGCGGCATTGTGGAGAAAGATCCGGATGCTGAGATCGTAGCAGGTATTGATATTGCAGATCAGGGAAAAAACAGCTATCCGGTATTTACCGATATTGACGCATGTCAGGTAGAGGCAGATGCAATCATTGATTTTTCTTCCGCAAAGGCAACAGACAAGCTTCTTGAGTACAGCGCGGCACGCCAGATCCCGGTTGTTCTGTGCAGTACCGGCTTAAGTCAGGAGCAGCTTGCAAAAGTGGAAGAAACATCCCGAAAGGTAGCAGTGCTGAAATCCGCAAACATGTCTCTTGGCATCAACACACTTCTGAAGCTGGTTCAGGACGCAGCTAAGGTTCTTGCAGCTGCAGGCTTTGATATGGAGATCGTAGAGAAGCATCACCGCCTGAAATTAGACGCACCAAGTGGTACTGCACTTGCGCTGGCAGACAGCATTAATGAAGCTATGGATAATCAGTATCATTATGTATATGACCGCAGCCAGAAACGTGAAAAACGCGATGATAAGGAGATCGGTATCTCCGCAGTTCGCGGCGGAACTATCGTAGGTGAGCATGAGATAATTTTTGCAGGTCAGGACGAAGTGATCGAGTTCAAGCATACTGCATATTCCAAGGCTATTTTTGGAAAAGGTGCTGTAGAAGCAGCCAAATTCCTTGCAGGCAAACCGGCAGGACGTTATGATATGAGTGACGTGATCGGCTGATCCTGACAGATTGAGCCGCAACAGAATAAAATTACAGGTAATACAGACGGGGTTCGTGTAAGATCGGACCCCGTCTTTTTTTGATGAAATTGCGGTTTTTGAAATTTTTCCCAGAATAGGATAGCGGAAAAAGTGCCATATTAGGAATACAGAATTTTTTAGAAAAAGGAGAAGATCATATGAAAAAATGGAAGGCGATTCTTTTTGGTACTTTGCTTACCCTGTCTCTGTGTACATTTACAGCCTGCGGCACAGAGGTAAACAATGCGGATGAAACAGTGGATGAAAAAGATAAAAACACGAAGGATAAGGAAAAAGATACAAACGAAAATACTGCCGTAGAAGATGAAACTATGGAAGAAAAAGCAGACAATGACGGTGTGAAGGACAATGGAGAGAGCATTAAGGATTCCGGCACGGATAACAATGAGATGTCCGATGGAAATATTACCGTGACGCCTGCAGGAAATGGAAATAACGGGACAGCAGCACCCGGAGCTGCGGATGCTGACAGAAACGAAAATGACGGAACTGTATCCGGTGAGCTGGGTGACAGTGTAAAGGACCTTGGCGACGGTGTAGGTAATGCAGTGGATGATATCGGAAACGCAGTGGGAAATGCGGTAGAAGGAAGATAACAGATATTTTACCACAGCATTGCATAAAACTGTTTCAGATGCTATTATCAGTGCATGGAAAGAAAATGGAGGACAGGATTATGAAATTCAGACCATGCATTGATATACATAACGGAAAAGTAAAACAGATCGTAGGAGGAAGCCTGAAGGATCAGGGGGATCAGGCGGCAGAAAATTTTGTGTCAGAGCAGGATGCGGCATTCTATGCAGAGCTTTATAAGAAGGCAGGATTAAAGGGCGGTCATGTGATCCTTCTGAACGGAAAGGATTCCCCGAACTATGAAGCGACGAAAGCCCAGGCACTTCAGGCTCTGGGAAAATATCCCGGAGGGCTTCAGATCGGAGGCGGCATCTGCCCGGAGAATGCGGCAGAATATCTGGAGGCTGGCGCCAGCCACGTGATCGTAACCTCCTATGTGTTTAAAAACGGAGTGATCTCCTGGGAAAATCTGGAGAAGATCCGTGATGCTGCAGGGAAAGGACATCTTGTACTTGACCTGAGCTGCCGCAAAAAAGATGGCAAATATTATATTGTCACAGACCGATGGCAGAAATTTACAGAAGAGATCGTGACACCGGAGCTGATGGAAAGGCTTGGAAGCTTCTGCGACGAATTTCTGGTCCATGCAGTGGATGTGGAAGGAAAGGCCCGAGGTGTGGAAACAGAGCTTGCAAAGCTTCTGGGACAGTATACAGCCCATCCGGTGACCTATGCAGGCGGTGTGGGTTCTATGGCAGATATTGAAGAGCTTCGAAAAGCAGGTCAGGGCAGACTGGATGTGACTGTTGGCAGTGCTTTGGATATTTTTGGCGGAAGTATACCCTTTGAAGCTCTGGCTAAAATGAAATAGTATATACAAATAGTGAAGCAGATGCTTTTGTCCCATCAATCTTCTGGCACTGGTGTGCAGATATACATTTGTAATGAATTAATTAGATGAAATACTCTAATAGTTGCGCATTCACGACAAAAAAAACATTTTGAAGGAATATATCGAATAAATTTGGAAAAAATTTATGAAATTTTTGAAAAGTGATGTTAAAATTCAATTTAATATGTTATAATAGCAACATAAAACAGCAAAGGGGATGGAAGTCATGAAATTTATTATTAGTGGAAAGAATATAGCAGTAACCGAAGGACTTAAAACAGCTGTTGAGGACAAGCTTGGTAAACTTGAAAGGTATTTCACTCCTGAAACTGAGATTTCAGTAACCTTAAGCGTTGAGAAGGATCGCCAGAAGATCGAGGTAACGATCCCTGTGAAAGGTAACATTATCCGTTCCGAGCAGGTAAGCAATGATATGTATGTATCCATCGATCTGGTTGAAGAGGTAATTGAGCGTCAGCTTCGTAAATACAAGAACAAGATCGTTGACAAGCAGCAGGAATCCACAAACTTCCAGAAGGCATACCTTGATAAGGATTATGAAGAGGATGAGGAAGTTAAGATCATCCGTACCAAGAAATTCGGGATCAAACCAATGTATCCGGAAGATGCATGCGTACAGATGGAGCTTCTCGGACATAATTTCTTTGTATTCTTTAATGCTGAGACAGAGCAGGTTAACGTAGTTTATAAACGTAAAGGAAATACTTACGGACTGATCGAACCAGAGTTCTGATAGGGGATTTTATTATCACAACTGAATATTGAATGGAAGGCTCCGGGAATCTGTGTGAGAAATCGGCAGGTTTCCGGAGCCTTTTATGTCACAGCAAAATCAGGCTTCTTTTCTGTTGCAAGCAATAGGGGAGAATTATATAATGAAGACATATGCGAAAGGAGAAAGGAAAAAGAAGCTTCCTGTGGTGATCTTAAGTGTAGCTCTTGGTATGACCATGATACCGGCTACCTGTATGGCAGCGGAATTTAACAGTGGTGAACCATAAAAGAACAGACTGTGGAGGACCTGGAACTGAGTTCCGGAGAAAATAATACAAAGGATTCCCAAAAGTCAGAAATACAATGGACAGGATTTAAATGGGACAGCTATTCCCAGGCAGAGATAACGCTTACGTCAGCCGTTAACGGCGTCTGCTATTATAAGTGGGCAGAGCGGGGGGAAGACGGAAATCCCCAGGTGCCTCAGATCGAGACCGGAAATACCGTGAATGATGAGGTTTTGATCAGTGAGGATGAAGAGTTCGGGATCACACTTGCAGACCTGGATACAGACCAGGCAGTTGATCTGTATATCCAGATTGAGGATGAGAATGGGAAATTAAGTGATCTGAAGCGGATGGAGCTTGATCAGGACAGCCGCCCGGCGAAAAAAACAGATTCTGCAAAAAAACATAAAGCATCCAAACCAAAGGCAGAGGACAGTACGGTAGAGGGGCTGGATTCTCCTCTGGAATTCTACCCGGATACATTTTATGATTTTAAGGTTATCGGTGCAGGTACCGATAATGAGGATCCGGAAAACGGAAATATTAAGTGGGTGCCTGTTTACTGGAGCACATCTGCGAATCCGAATTCCAACCGGATCCGAAGCACCTGGAAGATCGGTTCCAAGGAAGGAATCGACCAGGAGGGAACTTTTAATCTGTATGTTTTCTTCCGCAAATATACCTGCAAGGATTCCAAATGGCAGTCTACGGATAAGATACAGTCTGTACAGTACAAGTTTCAGTCAGCCCCACTTTCTGAAAAATAATACTGTGTGGAGTGCGAATATCTCCTTGACATAACAAATATGTAACTCACGGAGAAAAGGAGGAAGGTAAATGAAGAAAAAAGTTCTGGCACTTTTTTTAAGTGCCGCGCTTTGTGTGACGGTGTTTCCGGCAACCGGTATGGCTGCAGAGTTTGGCAGCGGTGATGCAGAAATCACAGAAAATGCTGGGGACAGCCAGGAAGTGTTTTCCGCAGAGGAAATTACAGAGTCTATGGGAGAGACTGAGCAGCCTGCAGAAGACAGTGAGGATATTTCTGAGGAAATGGTGGATAACGCTTCCGATGCAACCATGGAAGATGTGGAAAACGCAGAAAATGCGGAGAACAGCGAGGATGCTTTCGGCGGAGCTGAGGAAGGAGTTTCAGAAGAGATCTCCAGTGAGGATGATCCGGAAGTATTATTGACAGAACTGATACCTGAAGAAGCAGGAGACGGTATGGAAGAAGAAAGCGCAGAAGCTATGTCAGCGTCAGCTCCGGAGCTGACAGTGACACCGACAGCGGGTCCGGAACCGACAGTGACACCGATAACGAATCCGGAACCGACAGTGACACCGACAGCGGATCCTGAACTGACAGTGACACCAACACCGGTGCCAAAAATAAACGTAAAATGGACCGGAGAAAAATGGGTAAGCCGCAGTTCTGTGAATGTGACACTTAAAGTTGATGCAAACGGAGCCTGCTACTACAAAGCTGTAGCGAGAAAAAAGGACGGAACTTCTGATGTTCCGAGGGTCGATACGGGAAACTCTCGTGTGGCGGTTACTGCAAACAGAAGCTTTGTGATATATCTTAAGAATCTGGATACAGAGAAAGAATTTGATCTGTATCTTAAGGTATTGGGTTCAGACGGAAGAACCAGCAACCTGAAAAAATTAAAGTTGAATTACAGGGGAACCCGCCCGAAATATGATGTGACGCCGACACCGACCTATATACCTTCTATACCAGATGTCAAAGATAGTTTTGTAAGAGGGTTGGATTCTCCGCTGAAATTTACTCCGAATAAATATTATAATTTTACTGTGACCGGTGCGGGAACTACGAATACAAATCCCGGGCCCGGAGATGTGAAGTGGGTGCCGGTTTACTGGAGTACTTCACCAAATCCAACCGATAACAGGAAGAATACTACTTGGCGGATCGGATCTGCCAAAGGAATAAACAAAGCCGCAACTTATAACATGTATATCTTTTTCCAGAAGTATGTTTATCAGAAATCTGAATGGAAAAAGACTGATGAAGTACAGTCAGCCGTATACCAGTTCCGTTCCGCGGCCCTTACAACGGTAAAGCTTACCACGCCCGGGTTATCCGGCACTTCCAACAGTCCTGCCGGCATCGTCTTCAAATGGAAAAGAGCTGCAAATGCTTCCGGCTACAAGATCTATCGAAGGACCGGAAACAGCAGCAAGTGGGTCAATATCGCTACCGTAAGCGGAAGCAATACGCTGGTCTATACAGACGGATCAGTAAAATCAGGAACCATGTATACCTATACAGTCCGCGCATACAAGGGCTCTGCTTTAAGTGCTTATAACAAAAACGGCAGCCGGATCGTCCGTCTGACAGCTCCGGTGCAGTACAAACCGTCCAGCAAGGCTTCCGGGAAGCTGACTGTCCGCTGGAAAAAAGCAGTTGGCGCTTCCGGCTATCAGATCCAGTATGCGGCCTCAAGGTCCATGAGAGGGGCCAGAACAGTGTCCACCAGTGCACTGACCCGAACACTTTCCGGTTTGAAAAAGGGAAGCACTTATTATGTTCGTATCCGTGCATACAAAAAAGTGAGCGGAAAGACATATTACGGTGCCTGGAGCAGTGTGAAAAATGCAAAAGTAAGGAAATAAGATCTGTAATATCCCGCGGGATCCTCGAAAACAGGATCCTATGCGGGATATTTTCTGTTGTTCCTGACATGATTTGTTAAATAATTGTTCATTGTTTTTATAACAGGAAAGTGGTAGAATATATACCATATGTGATCCAGTATAACGGATATCAACAGAGAACTGGAATGATCCAAAATTGGACAGATCAGAGACAGCAGTCTTATTCGAATAAAATGATTGGAGCAGAAACATGAATGTTTTTTCAAAAGTATTTGGAACCCGCAGCCAGCGTGAGGTAAAACGTATCATGCCGCTGGTTGAAAAAACCGAGAGCTATCAGTCTCAGATGCAGCAGCTTACGGATGAGCAGTTACGAGACAAGACAAGAGAATATAAGAAACGTCTTGCAGAAGGTGCAACACTGGATGATCTTCTTCCGGAGGCATTTGCCACCGTACGTGAGGCAGCCAAGCGTGTACTTGGAATGGAGCATTACCGTGTACAGATCATCGGTGGTATCATCCTTCACCAGGGCCGTATCGCCGAGATGAAAACAGGTGAAGGTAAAACTCTTGTTTCCACACTTCCTGCATATCTGAATGCCCTTGAGGGAAAAGGTGTCCACATCGTAACCGTCAACGACTACCTGGCAAAACGAGATGCTGAGTGGATGGGTAAGGTTCACGAGTTCCTTGGCCTGACTGTAGGCGTGGTACTTAACGACATGAAGCCGGAAGAGCGTCGTGCGGCATACGGATGTGACATCACATACGTAACAAACAACGAACTTGGATTTGATTATCTTCGTGACAACATGGTCATCTATAAAGAACAGCTTGTTCAGAGAGATCTTCACTACTGTATCATCGATGAGATCGACTCTGTCCTGATCGATGAGGCACGTACACCTCTGATCATTTCCGGACAGAGCGGCAAGTCCACCAAGCTTTATGAGGTGTGCGATATCCTTGCACAGCAGCTGGAGCGTGGTGAGGCCAGCCATGAGATGACCAAGATGGCAGCCATCATGGGTGAGGAGGTTATCGAGACCGGTGACTTCGTTGTAAATGAGAAAGATAAGATCGTCAACCTTACCGAGCAGGGTATCAAGAAGGTTGAGAAATTCTTTAATATCGAGAACCTGGCAGATCCGGAAAACTTGGAGATCCAGCACAACATCATCCTTGCACTTCGTGCACATAATCTGATGCACAAGGATCAGGATTATGTTGTAAAAGATGACGAGATCCTGATCGTTGATGAGTTTACCGGTCGTATCATGCCGGGCCGTCGTTACTCCGATGGTCTTCATCAGGCGATCGAGGCGAAAGAGCATGTGAAGGTTAAGAGAGAGAGCAAGACTCTCGCAACCATTACCTTCCAGAACTTTTTCAACAAATATGATAAAAAAGGCGGTATGACAGGTACAGCCCTTACCGAAGAAAAAGAGTTCCGTGATATTTACGGCATGGACGTTGTAGAGATCCCGACCAACCGTGTAGTACAGCGTAAAGACCTTGATGATGCTGTTTACATGACAAAGAAAGAGAAATTCAACGCCGTTGTAGAGGCAGTTAAGGAAGCTCACGCAAAACATCAGCCGGTACTGGTTGGTACGATCACCATCGAGACTTCCGAGCTTCTCAGCAGAATGCTGAAGAGAGAGGGAATCCCCCACAATGTATTGAATGCCAAGTTCCATGAGCTTGAGGCTGAGATCGTAGCTCAGGCAGGACAGGCAGATGCCGTTACCATCGCGACCAACATGGCAGGCCGTGGTACCGATATCAAGCTTGACGATGTGGCAAGAGAGGCCGGCGGTCTGAAGATCATCGGTACCGAGCGTCATGAGTCAAGACGTATCGATAACCAGCTCCGTGGACGTTCCGGACGACAGGGAGATCCGGGTGAATCCCGTTTCTACATTTCCCTTGAGGATGACCTGATGCGTCTGTTCGGTTCCGAGAGACTGATGAAGGTGTTCACATCCCTTGGTGTTGAGGAGAATGAGCAGATCGAGCACAAGATGCTTTCCAATGCTATCGAGAAAGCCCAGGAGAAGATCGAGTTCAACAACTTCGGTATCCGTAAAAATCTTCTCGACTATGACCAGGTTAACAATGAGCAGAGAGAGATCATCTATGAGGAGCGTCGCCAGGTACTTGACGGTGAGAATATGCGTGATGCCATCTACAAGATGATCACAGATATCGTAGACAGCATGACAGACATGTGCTTTTCCGATGACATGGATTCTTCTGAGTGGGATCTTAATGAGTTCAACACTGCGATCACTCCGATCATCCCGATTCACCCGCTGACCGCAGAGAAGGTAAAAGGCCATAAGAAAGATGAGATCAAGCATATTGTGAAGGAAGAGGCTGTGAAGCTTTATGAAGCGAAGGAGGCTGAGTTCCCGGAACCGGAACAGCTTCGTGAGCTTGAGCGAGTTGTCCTTCTGAAATGCATCGACAGCAAATGGATGGATCACATCGATGATATGGAAATGCTCCGTCAGGGTATCGGTCTGATGGCATACGGTCAGAGAGATCCGGTTGTTGAGTACAAGATGAACGCATTCGAGATGTTTAACAGCATGATCAGCTCCATTCAGGAAGACACTGTACGTATGCTGTATCATGTTCATGTGGAGCAGAAGATCGAGCGTGAGCAGGTTGCTAAGGTAACCGGCACAAACAAAGATGACAGCGCAGGCCCGAAGAAACCGGTTCAGCGAAAAGAAGATAAAGTATACCCGAATGATCCGTGCCCATGCGGAAGCGGCAAGAAATACAAACAGTGCTGCGGACGTAAGGCTGCCAGGATCTGAGAAGGAAGATAAAAATAGTCTCACCCGGATGATGCGGTGGGGCTATTTTTTCTGGGATTTCTGTTACACAGGAACAGAGTACAGCGAATATTAAATAACCGTCATATAGACTTGTCTGATTTTTTATATGCTGCGTTGTCGTCAATCGCCGTAGCCACCGCTACGCTTCATTCTCCCGCCCTGCATATGAGAAAGTCATCCTGCGTCAATAGAGCAGATACTTAATTTTCGCTGTAAGAGAAGGGACATGATAATATGGCAATTATAAAAACTGCAATTCTTCAGACACATGTATATACTGATAAATTTCGCAATATCACCCAGGCAGCAGAACTTCTTGCCAGCCCGGAGCTTCAGGGGATCGATCTGGCAGTCCTGCCCGAAATGTTCTGCTGCCCCTACGAAAATAAATACTTTCCGGAATATGCCGAAATTGAGGGCGGAGATACCTGGGAAAAATGCTCCAGGCTGGCAGCGGAATACGGAATTTATCTCGTAGCAGGAAGTATGCCGGAGAGAGATGAAGCCGGCAATATTTATAACACTTCCTATGTCTTTGACAGAAATGGTCATCAGATCGGTAAGCACCGGAAGATGCATCTTTTTGACATTGATGTAAAAGGCGGTCAGTATTTTAAAGAATCCGATACCCTGACACCGGGAGACCAGGTGACGGTTTTTGATACAGAATTTGGAAAGATGGGCCTTTGCATCTGTTACGATTTCCGCTTCCCGGAGCTTGCCAGGCTGATGGTGGACGAAGGCGCCCAGGTAATCATCGTGCCGGCTGCTTTTAACATGACAACAGGGCCCCTTCACTGGGAGCTGATGTTCCGCCAGAGAGCCGTGGATAACCAGGTATACACCATCGGAGCTGCCCCCGCCAGAGACCTGAACGCCGGGTATCATTCCTGGGGCCACTCCATTGCCGCAGACCCCTGGGGAAAAGTCCTCATGGAGATGGAAGAGAAGCCGGCTGTGAAGGTTGTGGAACTGGAACTGGACGAGGTAAAAAAAGTCCGTGAGCAGCTGCCGCTTCTGAAGCACAGGAGAGGGGATATTTACGCCCTGACCACGTTTTCGTTGTAATTTCCATGCCCATATGGTATTGTATAAGACAGGCAGGAAATCCTGTATCAATATATAGAAAGAAGGTGAAGCTGTGGTTGAGTTAGATCAGTTCAAGAGTATTCTTGCAACATACACAGAGCCATTAGTGGAAGTGAGGGATTCACTTTGACCTCGCTAACAAAGAGCAGAAGGTCGAAGAATTAGAGCGCGAGATGGAGGCGCCTGATTTCTGGGATAATGCGGAAGCATCCCAGATGAAGATGAAACAGTTAAAGAGTCTCAAGGACGATATTGAGACATACCATAATCTGGAAACGCAGATGGAAGATATGGAAACCATGATCGAGATGGGATATGAGGAGAATGATCCTGAGATCGTCCCTGAGATCCAGGAAATGCTGGACGAGTTCCAGGCAAGCTTTGACAGCATCCGTGTGAAGACACTCCTTTCCGGAGAGTACGACGGAGAGAACGCCATCATCAAGCTGAACGCAGGAGCCGGCGGAACAGAGGCCTGCGACTGGTGCGGAATGCTTTATCGTATGTACAGCAGATGGGCGGAGAAGAAGGGCTTTGCGCTGGAAGTTCTGGATTACCTTGACGGTGATGAGGCCGGTGTGAAATCCGTAACCTTCCAGGTGAACGGAGAGAACGCCTACGGTTATTTGAAATCCGAGAAGGGTGTTCATCGTCTTGTACGTATTTCTCCGTTTAATGCAGCAGGAAAGAGACAGACCTCTTTTGTATCCTGCGATGTTATGCCGGATATCAAGAAGGATCTGGATGTTGAGATCAATGATGACGATATCCGTATCGATACCTACCGAAGCAGTGGTGCCGGTGGACAGCATATCAACAAGACATCCTCTGCGATCCGTATCACACATTTCCCGACAGGAATCGTGGTACAGTGCCAGAATGAACGTTCTCAGCACATGAACAAGGATAAGGCTATGCAGATGCTGAAGGCCAAGCTGTATCTGCTGAAACAGCAGGAAGCTGAGGAGAAGCTTTCCGGCATTCGAGGCGAAGTGACAGATATCGGCTGGGGAAACCAGATCCGTTCCTATGTCCTGCAGCCATACACCATGGTAAAAGACCATAGAACCAATGAAGAAACCGGTAATGTTGACGCAGTTCTGGACGGTGGTATTGACATTTTTATCAATGCATACCTGAAATGGATCGCGCTGGCGAAAAAGAAAGAATAACATTACTGTCACGGAACCCCATAAAGACAGAGAAAAGGACTCCGCAGGCAAAAAAGCGCTTGTGGAGTTTCTTTTATTATGATAATATATCTCTTGTACAAAAACAGTTGTCTTTATGAAACGGACAGAAGGCTGCTGGCCACAATGTGAACAGCAGTCAGAGAGGTTGCTATGCAGAAACAGGTTGAAAAGAAAAAATACTATGTAGTAAGAGAACGGGCAGTGCCGGAGGTACTTCTCAAGGTGGTTGAGGCCAAGAGACTGCTGGAATCCAAACGGGTGGCTACTGTTCAGGAAGCTGCTGAAAGGACCGGGATCAGCCGCAGTTCTTTTTACAAATATAAGGACGATATTTTTCCTTTCCACGAGGAGACCAAGGGAAAGACCATCACCTTTATCATTCAGATGGACGATGAGCCGGGGCTTTTATCAATGGTGCTGCAGACGATTGCCCGTTTTCACGGTAATATCCTGACCATACATCAGAGTATTCCCATTAACGGAGTCGCAACGCTGACGCTGAGCGTTGACATCCTTCCGGGAGAAGGCGACGCAGAGGCTATGGTGGAGAATATTGAGCAGAGAGACGGTATACACTATTTGAAAATTTTAGGCAGGGAGTAAGCATATGATAAACATAGCAGTATTAGGCTACGGTACAGTAGGAAGCGGAGTTGTTGAAGTCATCAACACCAATCATGAGAGCATTAACAAGAGAGCTGGAGATGAGATTAACATCAAGTACGTTCTTGATTTAAGAGATTTTCCGGGAGATCCGGTTGAGAAAGTTCTGGTTCATGATTATGAAGTGATCGTAAACGATCCGGAGGTAGATATTGTTGTTGAGGTTATGGGCGGGATCGAGCCGGCTTATACCTTTGTAAAAAGAGCGCTTCAGGCAGGAAAGAGCGTAAGCACATCCAATAAGGCTCTGGTAGCCAAGCATGGTTCTGAGCTCATGGAGATCGCAAAAGAAAAAAATATCAATTTCCTTTTTGAGGCAAGCTGCGGCGGCGGTATCCCGATCATCCGCGCACTGAATTCTTCACTGACAGCAGATGAGATCGATGAGATCACAGGAATCCTTAACGGAACCACCAACTACATGCTTTACAAGATGAGCACAGAGAACTGTGATTTTGATACGGTTCTGAAGGAAGCTCAGGCAAAGGGCTATGCAGAGGCAGATCCGACTGCAGACGTAGGAGGCGCTGACGCATGCCGTAAGATCGCCATCCTTTCTTCACTTGCATACGGAAAATTCCTGAATTACGAGGATATTTATACAGAAGGAATCACAAAGATCACACCGGCAGATATGGAATATGCAAAAGAGCTTGGCATGACCATCAAGCTTCTTGCCACAAGCCGCAGGATCGGAGATTCTTTCTATGCAATGGTAGCGCCGTTCCTGGTAGGCCAGAGTAGCCCGCTTTACAGTGTAAATGATGTGTTTAATGCAGTATTTGTGCACGGAAATGTTCTTGGAGATGCCATGTTCTACGGAAGCGGAGCAGGTAAGCTTCCGACTGCAAGTGCAGTAGTTGCAGATGTTGTGGATGAAGCAAAGCATCTCCACAGAAATATCATGACAAACTGGAGCAGCTATGCCCTGAAGCTTATGGATATGGATGAAGTTGAGGGACGTTTCTTCGTACGTGTGTCTGATACTACTATGGATGAAGTGGAAAAAGCTTTTGGTGATGTACAGACCATCGAGCCGGATGACCTTCCGGACGAATTCGGATTTATCACACCGGTGATGAAGCAGGCTGAATATTATGAGAAGATCAGCAAGCTCACCGGAAAAGTACTGGCAATGATCCGTGTAAAGGATTGATGCCGAAGGGAAGAAAAGAACATGTTGATTGTAAAAAAATTCGGCGGTACTTCTGTGGCAAACAAAGAGCGTATCTTTAATGTTGCCAGAAGATGTATCGAAGATTACAAAAAAGGAAACGACGTGGTGATCGTGCTTTCTGCAATGGGTAAGTATACCGATGAGCTGATCACCATGGCAAAGGATATCAATGACAAACCTCCGAAACGTGAGATGGATATGCTTTTTACCATCGGAGAGCAGATGTCAGTGGCACTGATGTCCATGGCTATGGACAGTCTGGGAGTACCGGCTGTTTCTCTGAACGCTTTTCAGGTAGCTATGCACACAACAAGTGCACATGGCAGCGCACGCCTGAAAAAGATCGAGGCGGCACGTATCCGCAGAGAGCTGGATAACCGCAGGATCGTTGTGGTCACAGGCTTCCAGGGCATTGATAAATATAATGACTATACCACACTTGGACGTGGCGGTTCTGATACCACAGCCGTAGCTCTTGCGGCAGCGCTTCATGCAGATGCCTGTGAGATCTATACCGATGTGGACGGTGTTTATACCGCTGACCCGCGTAAGGTTCCGAATGCCCGCAAGCTCAAGGAGATCACTTACGATGAGATGCTGGATCTGGCAACTCTGGGTGCGGGAGTGCTTCATAACCGTTCTGTGGAGATGGCAAAGAAATACGGCGTGCCGCTGGTGGTACGTTCCAGTCTCAACAACAGCGAAGGAACTGTGGTAAAGGAGGAAGTAACAGTGGAGAGAATGCTGATCAGCGGTGTTGCTCTGGATACAGATGCAGTACGTATTGCTGTGATCGGACTTAAAGATTCACCAGGAGTGGCATTTAAGCTTTTTGATACCCTGGCTAAGAAAAATATCAATGTGGATATGATCCTTCAGTCTATCGGCCGTGCCGGAACCAAGGACATTTCCTTTACTGTTGATAAAAATGATCTGGACGATGCAATGGGTGTTCTGGAAGCTAACCAGGCACGCATCGCCTATTCTGAGCTTCATGCGGAGAAAAACATTGCCAAGCTTTCTATTGTAGGAGCAGGTATGATGAGCAATCCGGGTGTTGCTGCAAAAATGTTCGAAAGCCTTTACAATGAGGGTGTGAACATCAATATGATCGCAACATCTGAGATTCGTGTGACGGTTCTCATTAACGAGAAAGATGGCGTACGTGCCATGAATGCGGTACATGATGCGTTTAATCTTGCAGACTAAACAGATGTGAAATATGAGAATATGATATATCTGAAGTAAAAAATGACGGGGCGGAGGCTTGGATGAGTCTCCGCCTTCTATAACGAAGGGATACAGAATTATGAGAAAAAATCTGAAGGGTTGTAAGAAGCTGGCAGGGGAAACTCTGGCCGGCAATTTTACGGTCCCTGTGATCGGGAGTATTGCGGTTGCGGCGATGAGCGCAGTTTCAAGCTATATTTCTACAGCACTTTTTCCGGGAGATTCCCTGTATGCGATCATTGGAGGAGAGGTATTCAGCTTTGTCCTTTCTCTGGTGATCTGTATTTTTTCCGCAGGACTTTACCGGATCTATCTGAATATTTCCAGAAGGGAAGCCTACTCTTTCGGAGACCTTCTGTACTTTTTCAGCCATCAGCCGGATCATGTGATCGTGGCATCCTTTGTGCTGGCATTGATCAATCTGGTGACATCACTTCCACTGGCGTGGTTTTCTTTTACAAGCAATATGGGAAATACAACGGAGGAGCAGATGAACTGGGCAGTAACTTACATGCTGCTCACACTTCTCGGGTTCGCGCTGAACCTGCTGGCAGCTATGCCGTTCACCATGAGCTATTACATCCTGTCCGATAATTCGGACATAAAAGGAGTGCAGGCACTGAAAGCCAGTGCAAAGCTTATGAAGGGACATTACTGGGAATATATGAAAATGCTCTTAAGTTTTGTTCCGTGGATCATTTTTTCCATATTTACATTGTATCTGGCACTGATCTGGCTGGTGCCTTATATAGAAACCTGTATGGCAGTTTTCTATCGGAATATTTCCGGAGAGTTTGATGAACCTCCAGAGGATCCTTATCCTCCGGTAACTCCGATCCCGCAGTTCCATGATGAAACCGAAGCCTGATCGCCTTCCGGAGGATGTTTTCCCTTTCCGGGAGGATGCTTGAGACGCAGGTGATGCCCTTTCCGGGGGGATGCTTGAGACGCAGGTGATGCCCTTTCCGGGGGGATGCTTGAAACGCAGGTACTTTCCCTTTCAGGGGGACCATTTTGGCATGGGCAGGTACGAGGGGGAAAGCACTCAAAGTTGCGAAGCCCGCTTTTCCCCCTCGAGCTCCCCCTTTCCGGGCACGCAGCTATTGTAGGTTGTAGAAATATGTGAAGATATTGGAGGGGCGATGGATTCTACTACGTTGGCTGTGGAAGGTTGAGCCGATTTATGCTGACGTAAATATATTGGCGAAGCCTGTTCCTGAATAACAGCGATACACCACAATCCAGAGAACAAGCCCGCTACGCAGTCCACTTTCCCATTCAGCCAGAAGCGATAAACAGTGAAGAAGCAATAATCAGCGCCGAAGCAACAATCGGCTCAGCCTGCTACTGTCGGTACAGCAGAATACAGTGCCGAAGCAATAATCGGCTCAGCCTGCTACTGCCAGTGCAGCAGAATACAAGACAGAATCAATAATCGGCTTAGCCTGCTACTGCCAGTGCAGCAGAATGCAAGGCCGAAGCAATAATCGGCTCAGCCTGTCACTGCCGATACAGCAGAATACAGGACTGAGCCGATACACTTACACATTCCACAACGCATCACAGCGGCGTGGCCAGGAGGGGAAGAGCGCGAGAAGGGGAGACGGCCTTCGCAACTATGAGTGCTTCCCCTTCTCGCAAATTACCCACTTTCAAAAAGTGAAAACTATAATCCAAAAAAATCAAACCATCCAATTTCCTCTCACTTCAAAAAGTGAAAACTACAATCCAAAAAAATCAAACTACCCAATTTATCTCACTTCAAAAAGTGAAAACTATAATCTAAAAAATCAAACCACACAATTTCCCCTCACTTAAAAAAGTGAAAACCATAATCCAAAAAGCAAACCACATAATTATAGATTCAAAGGAAGTCGTCCCACAACCTCCTTTGTCAACCCACCTATGAGAATCCCCGCCAGGACACCTGACACCAGCAGTGCCGGTGCATAAACCATCAAACTCGTATTGCTCACCACGATCATGGCAACGATCAGCTGCCCGATATTATGTGTGACACCACCGGCCACACTGATACCGATCAGACTGAAGCCGGAATGTTTTTTCAAAAGATCCATCACAGTCAGGCTAAGCGCAGCGCCAGCCAGACTATACAAAATACTGAACAGATTTCCAAACATAAATCCGATCACCAGGATTCTGACAACGGACACGAGAGCCGCTTCTTTAAAGGAATATCGGTCCAGTATAAAAAGTACCGCCAGGTTTGCAAGCCCGAGCTTGATACCCGGAATTCCTGTAAATACAGGGACCAGAGACTCCACATATCCAAAAATGATCGCTACTGCGGCAAATAATCCGAGATAAGCTGTTTTTCGTTTCATAAATAAATCCTTTCATTTGTTGCAGGAATATCGTTGCAGAAACAGCACAGACAGAATACCGTCTGTCAGAGAAAACTCTACGGAGAACACGTATTACGCATATTCTCCGGAAATTTTATGTCACCGCATCAATTTTAGGCGAACTCTCCGAATCCAAATCCTCTGCAGTATTTTCTCCTTCTATCACAACCTTATTAGGAAGGCAGATGATGGAACCGCCGTGCTCGTCCACAGCCTTCTGTTTCATACAGTAATGATCCGGGCAGGTTGCTTCGATCATTGTAACTTTTCCATCTTTGATTTCGCAGACATTGGTGTCTCCGATGTGGATGATCTGGTCCTGGGAAAGCGAATAGGTTCCGAATTCTTTTCCGTCAACGGTAATACGGATCGTATTATGGGAACGTTTCCCCGCAATCTGAAAACCAAGCCAGAGAACCCCCGCCAGAATCAGGATCCCGGCAATAAAAATCAATTCTTTTTTCTTCAAAACAAATCTCCATTTCTGTTACAGATTCAGAAAAAATCATATCATAATCGAAATTAAAAGGCAAACATAAGTTAATGATATCTAACCATAATTCATACAGCTGTTCCCAACGGAAAGGGAGGAGTGGCGATGATTTTTCTTTTATAAAAGACATAAAACAGAAAAATTCATATTGAAAAAAGTTATAGACTACTAACAAAAGTGTAGACAAGAAAAAAAACAGGTGATATAATACCTAACTGTAAGTTAGCATCGTCTAATTTTACAAAAAAGATTAATCAAAACTAATTTATGTATATGGATAAAAACTATATAATTTATCCAAAAGACAGTTATACGCAGATTACAGGACTGGATCGAGAGCATCTGACGTAGCAATATATGTTCGCATAGCGTGAGTCTGATGCAGCAATTTACAGAATTGTTAAAAATACAAGGGAGAAAAGAGATGAAAAATCAGAATTTTTATATGAGAGTGATCTCCTTACTGTTGGTGATCCTGGCTGTACTTTTTTATAACAGCAGCATGAAAGCCCAGGCAAATGAAAAAGAGATCGCGGCTCTGACAGATAAGGTAGATACACTTCAGGAGCAGCAGAATGAACTTCTCAGTGCGCTGGAGACGAGTTATGTAAATCGTATGCAGAATCAGGCAGCATCTGCAGGATCAGGCAGCAGTGATGCAGATACAGCAGGCGATGACAAAACAACAGACACTTCAGACGGCAATGTATCCGATGCAGACGCAGAGGACACAGCAACCGCAGATTCCGATAATGTATATAAAGATGGAACCTACACAGGAGAAGCTGAGGGATACGGCGGGACCATTCAGGTGGAAGTGACACTTGCCGGTGATGAGATCACATCCATCAACGTAGTCAGCGCCCCAGGTGAGGACAGTGCATATCTTTCACAGGCAGAGAGTGTGATCGATTCCATCCTGAGTGCTCAGAGTACAGATGTGGATACCGTATCCGGAGCAACGTTCAGCTCCACAGGAATCCTGAACGCAGTGGATGCGGCACTTGGAAAGGCGAAAAACTCATGAAAAAAAGACAGCGGGAGGTAAGGCTGATGCGTGCGGGAATACAGCTGGCATTTTTTATTGCCGCCCCGTCTCTGTTTTCTACAGCCTTTGCAGGTATCAAATCGATCTTTCTTGCCATTGCGGCCGGTCAGCCGGTGGAGTGGAATTCCTTTCTGACTGTAACGGCAGTGCTTCTGATCTTTACCTGTTTTTTCGGAAGACATTTCTGCGGATATGCGTGTGCATTCGGATCTTTCGGAGATGCCGTATATGAAGGCTTTTCCTGGATCCGGATGAAATGCTTTCACAAAAAAAAGAAACCGGCTCTTTCCGAAAAAATGGTTCACGGGCTTCAGAAAGTCAAATATATCGTACTGGCACTGATCCTGCTTTCCTGCCTTACAGGTGTATACGGAAAGCTTACGGGAACCAGCCCGTGGGATGTTTTTTCCATGCTCACGGCAAGACGGCTCCCGAACAGCAAATATCTGGTGGGAATTGTGCTCCTGGTGCTGATCATTGTGGGAATGTGTACACAGGAAAGGTTTTTCTGCCAGTTTCTCTGTCCCATGGGAGCGGTTTTTGCATTAATGCCAATCCTTCCGGGTGCACTGTTTCGGAGAAACCGTGAGAAATGTCCGCCGAAATGTGGTCTCTGTAAAAAAAGATGTCCGGCTCATCTGGATATCGACGGCGACACAGGCAGATCCGGCGAATGTCTTTGCTGCCACGCATGTGCCGCAGCATGCCCGAGAAAAAATATTCACATTGGAATAATTGAGGAAAAATGATCTATGAGATATCAGGCTCTGAAAAAGAAAACTTTTCTGGCAGCAGCTACATTTACAGGAATTGCGGTGTTGTTTCCTGTGCTGTGCATGGCTGCTTCGGAAAATGATGTACAGACATATACCGATACAGATTTTGCAATGGATACTGTGGTATCAGAAACACTCTATACCACAGATGACGATATAAACAGTAAGCTGACAGCTGTGCTGACAGATGTGGAGACGAACCTTCTTTCCTGGACCAATGAGAAGTCCCAGATCTATAAGGTGAATGCAGACAGCGGAAAAGATACGGAGATTTCCGACGAGCTTTCCGGATACCTGAAACGTCTTCTGAAGATCGCAGAGGATTCTGACGGAGCCTTTGACCCAACCATCGGGAAGCTGATCCGCCTGTGGGATATTGGAGGGGAAAACCAGAAAATTCCGGAAGAAGCAGAAATTAAGAATGTTCTGGAGGATTCCGGATATCAGAAGATTTTTCTTGACGGAAATACGGTCCACATGGAGGAGGGCTGTTCTCTGGATCTTGGAGCAGCGGGAAAGGGTATTGGCTGTGACCTGATCCTTAAAGAACTGGAAACAAAGAAGGATGTAACAGCAGCACTTATGAATCTGGGAGGAAGCAGTGTCATGATCTACGGAAGCAAGCCGGATGGTTCTTCCTGGAATGTGGCGGTGACAGATCCCAGAGCTGAAAATGAGGATGACTATCTTGGTGTGATTGCCTTAAATGGTACAGAATTTCTTTCCACATCCGGAGATTATGAGAAATATTTTATCGAAAATGGTGTAAGGTATCACCACATTATGGACCCGTCTACCGGCTATCCGGCAGAAAGCGGAGTGACCGGGGTAACGGTAGTCTGTGACTCAGGTCTGGAGGCAGATGCGCTTTCCACAGCATGTTTTGTGCTGGGGGTGGAAAAAGGGACACAGCTGTTGAAAGCTTACGGTGCAGACGGACTTTTTGTGGATGAAGACCATCATGTGTATCTCACTGAGGGGATGAAGGAGCGGTTCAGCCTGCTTGCGGATTCCTATAGTGTGGAGGATATTGCAGAGTGAAGCTGATCTCCCGGCGATCCGGTTTATGACTGTTTGGCAGAGGGGAATGCTCATATCCGCAGTACTTGCGATAGTAAACCTGGAAAGGGTTCTATAAATATATCATATTTTTAGGAGGAATAAGCAATGCAGAAGTGGAATCTATTGAAAAAAACAGCTCCATGCATTTTAAGTCTTGCAGTGGCAGCAACAACCTTTCCGACCGCTGTAATGGCATCTGATTTTGATGCAGCCGTGGTTTCCGAGGCAGAGGCAGGAGATACGGAGGATTTTAGCACAGAGGAAACGGCAGAGGATACTGAAGCTGTAGCAGAAGAAAGCTGCATATACAGACATAACAGAAGAAGCAGCAGAGGATGTAGCAGTACCAGAAGCTGCTGCAGACGAGACAGAGGATATCCAGCAGGAAGATACAGAAGCTGTCGAGACTCTGGATGAGACAGCAGAGGAAGCAGACCCGTTCTCTACAGGGGAAGAGGATTTCACAGAAGGCGATGAAGTGGCGGAAGCATTTTCCGATTCTGACCAGCTGACAGGCGAGTATCAGTACGTATATGCAGGACTTACCTGGGGTGAGTACTGGGCAGCAGAAGGCGTATATGCAGCTGGAGATACAAGCTCTTCAGAAGAGAAGGATTCACATAGTGAGTTTGATACAGGAGCTTTTGATACAGTAACAAGAGCGACTGCAAATCATGGACTCCACAGAGGAAGCTATCAGACAGAAGCTACGATCATTGCTGATGACGGAACCAGATTTGACGTATCCTACTGGGAGGATAAAGGAAGCACACTTTATCTTACAGACGGTTCCAAGGTAAAATGGAACAGAGGCAGTATAACAACAGAAGATGGAAAAACCTATACGATGGATCATTATGAGATATATGGTCTGAAATATGTTCCGGTAGCAGTTAAGACCGCAGATTTTGCAGATTTCTGCAAAAAGTATAATGTCGTACAGGATGGAGCTGCACTTTTCGGAGGATACAGTGAAAACAATCTCCAGTATTATAAAGGCCTTGTGGCAGATGTAAATGCACAGACAAATGGTCTGAAATATGCGGAGAAAAATGGTGATGGCTTTACATTTACAGCAAGAAAATCAGACGGAACAGCTTCCGGTATCAAGGATCAGGCGTTAAAAACAGCAACAGGGATCGAGCCGAGTGTAAAAGCAGCAAGCGGAAGCTACGGCGAATTCCTCCGTGTGGATCTCAATGGAAATTATGGCGATCTTGGTGCAAATATGCAGGCTGTACGCTGGGATTATTATGGAGATGATTCCACATATACAAAATGCCTCGCTTCTTATGGAACCAAGTTTGCCGCAGATAACTGGATGCATAAAGCAATGGGAATCCAGCTTGGACTTACAAAATCTGCACGTTGCAAGCTTCCGGGAGGAACAGACGGAACAGGATACTGGAAATTGACAGTGTATGCTCTTGGATATAATGACTATACCTACAGCTTCCAGGCAACTGCAGAGAATATCGTAAATCCTACAATGGAGCCGACTGATTTTACAAGTCTTAAAACAGAAGTGGAAGCTGCAAAGGCTCTGGCAGAGGCAGATTACACAATTGCAACCTGGAAGTCCTTTGCCGGTGAGCTTCAGGAAGCAGAAGACATTCTTGCAAAAACAGATGCAAGTCAGGCTGAGGTAAATGAAGCACTTGAACATCTTCAGGGAGCAGAGAAAGAGCTTCAGAAGGTAACAGTTACACTTGATAAGACAGCAGCAGCTGTATATACAGGAAAAACAACGACTCTTAAGGCAACAACAAATGACAGCGATGCAACAGTGACATTTAAGTCCGGCAACACAAAGGTTGCAACAGTAAGCAGCAAGGGTGTTGTTAAAGGCGTAAAAGCCGGAACAGCAGTTATCACAGCAAAGGTCGGAAATGCCACAGCAACCTGCAAGGTAACAGTAAAAGCTTCTACAATTAAATTCGCAAAGGCTTCCGTAACGATCTACAAAGGAAAAACAGCAACTGTAAAAGCAACTGCAACACCATCTGCAACTGTAAAATACACAAGCAGCAACACAAAGGTTGCAACCGTAAACAGTAAAACAGGTGTTGTAAAAGGAATCAAAGCAGGAACCGTTACGATTACAGCAAAGGCAGGAGCCCTGAAGACAACCTGCAAAGTAGTTGTCAAGAATCCTGCATTCAGTCTTGTAAAATCTTCTGCAACGATCAAAAAAGGTAAAACAACAACCATCAGATCCAAAGCAACACCTGCAGGCAAGGTTACATATACAAGCAGCAATAAAAAAGTTGCAGCTGTAAACAGCAAGGGTGTTGTAAAGGGAATCAAAAAAGGTAAAGCAACGATCACAGTGAAATGCAACGGAATTACAAAGAAATTTGTGGTAACAGTTAAATAATTTCACTGTTGAACCGAATGTGAGCACAGATATCCGGGAGCCTCTGCCGCAGACATAGAGCAATGTCTGCGGCAGAGGTCTGCTGATTTCTGAAGAGCAATGTCTGACAGAGGCCGCAAGAAAAGAGGAGAGAGTAAGGAAGCATGGAAAAAGATCTGAAAGATAAAAAGCAGGAGGAAAAAAATACTCCGAAGATACCCTGGACCAAGCTGGTTCCTGCAGCTGCTGTGATTGCGGCGCTTGTGTTTTCAGGCATAAAGGCGAAGGGCTCTGATGGAGAGACAGAAGCAGTCGGGCAAGCAGAGACGACCGTAATGTCTGCTTCAGAGCTGGAAAAATATCTCGGGTATGAAAAAGAAAATACTGTTTCTGACAGCACAACTGCCACAGCTGAGAAAAACAGTACAACAAAAAAGAAAAGCTCATCGAAAAAAAGTGCAAAAAAAACAGCAGCGAAAAAAAGCTCAGGTACAAGAACGGTTTCCGAATCTGCAAAAAGCAATGCCAGCGCCGCAGGACAGGGAACCACGCAGACACCGGTAGCAAGCGTTCCGGCAGATGGATATAAGGACGGTACGTATGAAGGAAGCGGAACCGGATTTGGCGGGACGATTCGCGTGAGAGTAACAATCAGCGGCGGAAAGATTGCAGCCATAGATATTCTGGAGGCATCTGGAGAAACCGCGTCGTATTTTGCGTCAGCTCAGGGTGTGATCAGCAGGATGATCGCCGGAAATACACCGAATGTAGATGCAGTCAGTGGAGCAACCTATTCCTCCAACGGAATCATCCAGGCAGTTCAGAATGCCCTCTCCCAGGCAGCGGCAGATGGAAACAGCCAGCAGGTCACCCCTACACCTGCAGCAACTGCTTTACCAACTCCGACATCAGCTCCGTCACCTACAAAAAAACCATCTCCTACAAAGAAACCGGAAGATCCGGACAGTCCCCAAAAATATCTGGACGGTAAATATACAGCTTCGGCAAAGGGCTTCAATGGAGACGTGAAAGTAATTGTGACCATCAAGGATGGAGTGATCGAAGCCCTGAAACAGGAAAATACGGACACGGAGCAGTTTTTTGAAAAAGCATGGAGCGTGCTGGAGGAACAGATCATTGGTACGGATTCTGTAGATGATATTGATGCAGTCAGCGGAGCAACCTATTCCTCCAACGGAATTCTCAACGCTGTAAAAAAAGCTCTTAAAGAAGCGATCAATCCGGAGTATGGAAAGAAACCGACACCAACTCCGACAAAGAAACCGACACCAAAGCCAACAGCCACACCGAAACCTACGGCAACGCCGAAACCAACGGCCACACCGAAGCCAACAGAGACGCCGGCAGCAACCCCGACGCCGGAGCCGGACGACCCGGATGTGACGCCGGTTCCTGAAAAACCCAATGTAACTCCAACACCAGGGACAGATGAGCCGGATGCAACACCGGAGCCAACGGAAGCACCGGAACCGGTGGGAATGTACAGAGATGGAACGTATACAGGCTCGGCTTTTGGATATGGAGGAAAAACATATCTGACAATTACGATCTCAGGAGGCCAGATCGTATCCATTGAGCAGACAAATCAGGATACACCGGAATTTTTTGATCCTGCATGGAGCACGATCTATTCTCAGATCATGGCAAACCAGTCGGCGGATGGAATCGATACTGTCAGCGGAGCCACATATTCCTCCGAAGGGATCCTGGACGCTGCACAAAAGGCCCTTGCCCAGGCAAAGAATTAACCGGGTGAACGTTGGAGCAGCTATAAACATCTGAATCTAAGCCAATAATAAGAGGTGAAAGAAACCTCTGGACTTCTTGATTTTTTTGAAGTTCAGAGGTTTTTTGCTAGGTTTCTGAAATTGCTTCTATAAATCGATAAAAAAATAACAGGAATGTATACAGAATAATAGTGAAAATATCAGAAAATACAATCGGTTTAAATAATTTGAAATGCAAATTAGCGGGAATTAACCTGAGAAATACAATAAAATTTTTATTGCACAGGGCAATGTTTTATGTTATGTTTGAATGTGTGTAATTAAAGTTGTTATTAAAATGACAAACAACGCTGAAAGGAGAACAAATATGAGCAGTAAAATTACGATCATCGGAGCAGGAAGTGTAGGAGCAACTATCGCTTATACCTTATCACAGAGGAGTATTGCATCAGAGATTGTTCTGATCGATATTAACAAAGATAAGGCTGAAGGTGAGGTTATGGATATTGAGCAGGGAACCAGTTTCCGTGAGCCGATCTCCATCGTGGCAGGAGATTACCCGGATGCTGTAGATTCTGACATTGTGATCATCACTTCCGGTATTGCCAGAAAACCGGGACAGACTCGCATCGAGCTGACACAGACCAACGTCAACATTATGAAGAGTATTACTCCGGAGATCGTAAAGGTGGCTCCCAAAGCGCTTTATATTATCGTAAGTAATCCATGTGATATTATGACTTATGCATTTGCAAAGCTTTCCGGACTGCCGGAAAATCAGATCCTTGGTTCCGGAACCGCCCTGGATACGGCCCGTCTCCGCTGCAGACTTTCTCAGCACTACGGTGTATCTGAGAAAAACATCCACGCCTATGTATTCGGAGAGCATGGAGATACTTCCTTTGTACCGTGGTCCAGAGCCTTTGTTGCAGGTGCGACCCTTGATGAGTTTGACAAGATCGTTCATGAGGATCAGAAAGATCTGCAGCCACTTGACAGAGAAGAGGTTCTGGAGTATGTTCATACTTCAGGATCAACAGTGATCGCCAAGAAGGGTGCTACATTTTATGCGGTAGCCGTATCTGTTTGCAGACTTTGCTCGCTTCTTCTTGCAGCATCTGATACAATAGTCAGTGTATCAACCATGCTTCACGGAGAGTACGGTGTTGAAGACGTATGTCTTAGTACCATGGCTTCTATCGGACCGGAAGGTGTAAAACGTATCGTTCGTGTTCCGCTGACCGAGGAGGAGACAGAGAAGCTTCATGCAAGCGCCAATGCTCTGAAGGACGTGATCGCACAGATTGATCTTTGATAAATGTCAGAAGCTGTGTAAAGAGGAAAAAGCAGCCTCAGACAAATTTGAAACAACGGGAGAAAGATAAAAATGGATATTATTCAGGTAATTACCAGAGAATTGAACGTTGAGAAATGGCAGGTCGAGGCAGCGGTTAAGCTGATCGATGAAGGCTGCACCATTCCTTTTATTTCCAGATACCGTAAGGAAGCAACCGGTACACTGAACGATGAACAGCTTCGTAATCTTAATGAGAGACTTACTTATTTAAGAAATCTTGAGGATAAAAAGGCTCAGGTTCTGGGCAGCATCGAGGAGCAGGGCAAGCTGACTCCGGAGCTGAAGAAACAGATCGAGGCAGCGCAGACACTCGTTGTGGTAGAGGATCTTTACCGTCCGTACCGCCCGAAGCGCCGTACACGTGCCATCATCGCCAGGGAAAAAGGTCTGGGACCGCTGGCCGACATCATCCTTCTCCAGATGACGAAGAAACCTCTTGAAGAAGAGGCAAAAGCATTTCTTTCTGAGGAAAAAGAAGTCAAAACTGTGGAAGAGGCCATCAGCGGTGCCAGAGATATCATTGCAGAACACATTTCTGATGAAGCAGATTATCGTATCAGTATCCGTAAGAGAACAATGGATAAGGGAACTATATGTTCTACCGCAAGAGATGAGAAGGAGCAGTCTGTATACGAGATGTATTATGACTTTGAGGAGCCGGTGAAAAAGCTTGCAGGTCATCGTGTCCTTGCTCTGAACCGTGGTGAGAAAGAGAAATTCCTTACTGTGAAGATCCTTGCACCTGAGGAAGAGATCATCCGTTATCTTGAAAAACAGGTGATCGTCCGCGATAATCCATACACTGTACCTGTTCTGAAAGAAGCCATTGAGGACAGCTATAAACGTCTCATCGGACCGGCTATTGAGCGTGAGATCCGAAGCGCCCTTACAGAGGCAGCAGAGGACGGTGCCATCCATGTCTTTGGCAAAAATCTGGAGCAGCTTCTCATGCAGCCTCCAATTGCAGGACAGGTAGTTCTTGGCTGGGATCCTGCCTTCCGTACCGGATGCAAGCTGGCAGTGGTAGATCCTACCGGAAAGGTTCTGGATACCACAGTTATTTATCCCACAGCACCAACCAATGAGACCAAGATCCGTGCCGCAAAGGAAACCCTGAAAAAGCTTATCAGCAAATATCATGTGACACTGATCTCTGTAGGAAACGGAACGGCATCCAGAGAATCCGAGCAGATCATCGTGGAGCTTCTTAAGGAAATCCCTGAAAAGGTCCAGTATGTTATCACCAACGAGGCAGGTGCTTCTGTATATTCCGCAAGCAAGCTTGCCACGGAAGAATTCCCGAATTTCGATGTTGGACAGAGAAGCGCCGCATCCATCGCAAGACGTGTACAGGATCCGCTTGCAGAGCTTGTAAAGATCGATCCGAAATCCATCGGTGTCGGTCAGTATCAGCATGATATGAACCAGAAAAAGCTGGGAGAAGCCCTTAACGGCGTTGTGGAAGATTGTGTAAACAAGGTCGGAGTGGATCTGAATACTGCGTCTGCATCCCTTCTGGAGTATATTTCCGGAATCAGCAAGGCCATCGCAAAGAATATTGTAGCCTACCGTGAGGAAAACGGCCGTTTCCAGACAAGAAGAGAACTTCTTAAGGTTGCCAAGCTTGGTCCGAAAGCCTTTGAGCAGTGTGCAGGTTTCACACGGATCACAGGAGGCAAAAATCCTCTGGACGCAACCAGTGTCCATCCGGAAAGCTATGACGCAGCAAAAAAACTCCTGGAAAAGCTGGGCTACACACCGGAAGATGTGGCAGAGCGTAAGCTTACCGGTATTTCCGGGCAGATCCGCGATTACGGAAAACTGGCAAAGGAGCTGGAAATCGGAGAGCCAACCTTACGTGATATCGTAAAGGAACTGGAAAAACCTGCCAGAGATCCACGTGACGAGATGCCGAAACCGATCCTCCGTACCGATGTCCTAGATATGAAGGATCTGAAAGAGGGCATGGTTCTTAAGGGAACTGTCCGCAATGTCATTGACTTCGGTGCTTTTGTGGATATCGGTGTGCATCAGGATGGCCTGGTCCATATTTCCGAGATGAGCGAGAAATTCATCAAACATCCGCTGGAAGCAGTCAGTGTGGGAGATATCGTGGATGTCCGTGTTCTTGGTGTTGATATGAAGAAAAAACGTATCAGCCTTTCCATGAAGGGAATCAGTAAATAAAAAGAAAAACTGAGTAAAGAGAAGCAGGCTGGGATATCCAGTAATATTCTGCATTGAATTACCTGACAGAGATACAATAGAGTTATAACATAAATACAGCAGTGGTTTAGCACCCTATACTTTATAGAACCGGAGAAATCAGGTTTACAGGGAAAAACCACTGCTGTATTATTATATTACCAGATGCGGATTATAGGAAATGCTTATATCAGAAATAAGCTTTGAAGCTCATAGATCGATCCGCATATGTATATCGAATGATCGATCAGACAGGAGGGATTATATTTGGATAGTACTGTACAGACCGTGCAGGAGGTCGGAAATCAGGTAAGCCAGTACAGGCAGATGTTTGAAAATTACCTGCCGGACATCACAAAATTCGGAATCAAGGTTGTTCTGGCTATTGTTGCTTTCTGGGTAGGAAGCACGGTAATTAAATGGATCGTAAAGTTTGTGAGGAAATCACTGACAAAATCCAGGCTGGATACAGGAGTGGCACAGTTTATGTCCTCACTGGTCAAGATCATACTTTACATACTCCTGATCTTTAACATATCCACAAGCTTTGGAGTAAAGGAATCATCTCTGGCAGCACTTCTCGGAACTGCAGGTGTTACTATGGGTCTTGCCCTCCAGGGCGGACTTGCCAACCTGGCAGGAGGTATGATGCTTCTTCTGTTCAAGCCTTTCCAGGTAGGGGATTACATCATCGTTAACGGACAGGACGGAAGCGAGGGAACGGTAGCCAAGGTCGAGATCTGTTATACAACGTTGTTATCCATTGATAACAAGCACATCGTGATCCCGAACGGTACTCTTTCCAATGTGACCATCACCAACGTAACAGCAAGGGATCAGCGAAGGCTGGAGATCAAAGTGGGGATCTCTTACAATGCAGATATCCAGAAGGCCAAGGATATCCTGGAAGATATCCTCACCGAGGATCCGGATACAAGAGAAGACGAAGAGATGGTGGTATTCGTAGACGAGCTGGCAGAAAGCTCTGTGATCATGGGCTTTCGTGTCTGGGTAGATACCGACCGCTACTGGGCAGCCAGATGGAGATTGAACCAGAGGATCAAGGAAGATTTTGATTATTATGGAATTGAGATTCCTTATAATCAGCTGGATGTGCATATCCATAAATAATGTGCATAAAGGAAGAAAGCTAAAGCCCTTTCACATGGCAGAGAAATTGCTGTGTGGGAGGGTTTTTTGATGAAAGTAACTGGTTTTGGGATTATTACTGCCATTCATGATAATAGAGAATATGAAAATTATTGACAAACCAGTGTCGGGGTGCAATAATACCCCACAGAGATAGTATTTGGACTCAAAACTATACTCTGGCTGAAATCACTGGAATCTTATATAAAAATAGCTAGCCGGAACCCGGGATCGGGAACGGACGGATATATGAAAATTATAAAAGATACGAGCCTGTATCGATGATAACGAAGGCGTTACAACAGTTATGGGAATTTTGAGCAACTGTTGAAGAGCATGCTTTTCGTGTATAAAAAACAGGACTCAATATACAGGGAATCAATCAGAAGCGTTTCAGGGTCGAAGTGTACCCCGAGACGTTTTTTTATTAAATACAGAAGCGGATGCTTTTATCCACTTGAAAGTTATTCCCTGCAGGAAAGGACTTATATAAGATGACAATAGAGATGTTAAAAGGAAAGATCCACAGAGCAACCGTTGTCCAGGCGGAACTGGATTATGTAGGAAGTATCACTGTGGATGAGGAACTGCTGGAAGCTGCCGGGATACTGGAATATGAGAAGGTCCAGATCGTAGATGTGAACAACGGCAGCCGTTTCGAGACATACACCATTTGCGGAGAACGCGGAAGCGGTATGATCTGCCTGAACGGAGCAGCAGCAAGATGTGTAAGCACCGGTGACAAGATCATCATCATGGCTTACGCACAGTACGAGCAGGAAGAAGCCCGTACTCACAAGCCTGCAGTTGTATTTGTAGATGAAGAGAACAGGATCAGCAGAGTGACCAATTATGAGAAACACGGACTGCTGAAGGATATGGCCTGACGCAGACCAGGAAGATAATAAGACGAAGGTGAATTCAGAAAAGAGGCTATCTCGAATCTATTAAGAAAACCGGTTCCAGAACCGGAAAAGAGGAGAGCACAATGCAGGTAACAAAAACAGTAGAAGAAACAAGAAAACAGATCAAAGCGTGGAAAAAAGAAGGAAAAACAGTAGGCCTTGTGCCAACCATGGGATTTCTCCATGAGGGACACGCAAGCCTGATCAAAAAATGCAGAGAGCAGAATGATATCGTAGTGGTATCCGATTTCGTCAATCCTACACAGTTCGGTCCTACCGAAGACCTGGAAGCCTACCCGAGAGACTTTGAGCGTGACAGCAAACTCTGCGAAAGCCTGGGAGCAGACCTGATCTTCTGCCCGGAGCCTTCCGAGATGTATCATGATCCCCACGCATTTGTAAGTATAGATACTCTGTCAGAGACACTTTGCGGAAAAACACGTCCGATCCATTTCAAAGGTGTGTGTACCGTTGTGACCAAGCTGTTCCACATTGTGGCACCGGACAGAGCATATTTCGGACAGAAAGACGCACAGCAGCTGGCCATCATCCGCAAGATGGTGCGTGATCTGAACTTCGATATTGAGATCGTAGGCTGTCCGATCATCCGTGAGGAGGACGGACTTGCAAAATCCTCCAGAAATACATACTTAAGCCCTGAAGAGAGAAAAGCAGCTCTTTGCCTGTCAAAGGCAGTAAAAGCCGGACAGGAAGCCATTCACGCAGGAATCCCGGCAGAAGAGCTTCTCGGAAAAATGCGAGCAGTGATCGAAGCAGAGCCTCTGGCAAAGATCGATTATGTATCCATGGTAGATGCACTTACCATGCAGCCGGTGGAAAAAGCTGACCGCAGCGTTCTTGTAGCAATGGCTGTTTACATCGGAAAAACAAGACTGATCGACAACTTCAGCTACGAGGTATAATGTATGGGAAAAGTTTTAAAGAAAATCGGAATTATCAGCAGTCTTGCATCCAGATATATCGGGATCATTATCATCGCTTTTTCCTGCCTGGCTTTTTTCTGGCGTGACGGATTTTCCTGGATGACGAACTATACGTCTGTATTTCTGGGAGTGATCATGTTTGGTATGGGTCTGACCATAAAACTGGATGACTTCCGGGCAATTTTTTCCAGACCCAAAGAAGTGGTGATCGGTGCAGTGGCTCAGTATACCATTATGCCGGTGATCGCCTGGCTTCTGTGTAAAGTGATGAACCTTCCGGCAGATCTGGCACTGGGAGTGATCCTGGTGGGATGCTGTCCGGGCGGAACAGCCAGCAATGTGATCACCTATATCGCAGGAGGTGATGTGGCGCTTTCTGTGGGAATGACTATAGTTTCCACACTGGCAGCACCGTTGATGACACCGTTTCTTGTATATGTTCTGGCAGGAACCTGGGTGGAAGTATCCTTCTGGGCTATGGTGATCTCTGTGGTAAAGGTAATTCTGATCCCGGTTCTCCTGGGAGTTTTTCTTCGGAGTCTTGCGGGAGAGCATGTGGATAAGGTATCCGATGTTATGCCGCTGGTGTCGGTTGTAGCTATTGTTATGATCATCGGAGGAATTGTGGCTGTAAATGCAGAGAAGATCGTAAGCTGTGGAGTTCTGGTGCTTGGAGTAGTGGCGATCCACAATTTCTGTGGTATGATGCTGGGATTTCTGGCTGCAAAAATCTTCCATGTGGAGTATTCCAGAACAACAGCTATAGCTATAGAGGTAGGCATGCAGAACAGTGGCCTTGCTGTCTCACTGGCAGCAGCTAATTTTGCAGCCAATCCGCTTGCAACACTTCCGGGCGCGATCTTCAGTGTATGGCACAATATTGCGGGCTCCATTTTTGCGGGGATCCGCCGTGCAGGTGCAGAAAACCTTGCAGAGCTTGACCGGATCAGGGAAATCGACTGCTGTAATTGCGAAAAGCAATAAGCAGTGAATGCGGATTGCGGATATCCTCCTGACGGGGAACAGCAAAGCTGTGGAAGAATGTCTGTAAAGAAAGATCCCGGGGAGTTTGAGAGATAAAATGGCAGATTATGTCGAAAGAAAAAGTCATAAAATGCAGAATTGTGGTTTACAAATTTTAGCCGGTATACTATAATAACCACATGGACGAACAAACGTCCCCAACATATGAAAACAGGGGGGCCCGCTGAAGCGAGCTGAGAGTAGACTGTAAATGTCTTGACCCATAACCTGATTTGGATAATGCCAACGTAGGGACATATGCACGAAGGATTCTTAAAGACACAGAAGATCAGAGAGTACAGAAGAGATCAGAAGTACAGAAGATTTTCATTAAGTACGTAAGAGTAAGAGCCGGTTGCCGTGATGCGTATGCGTTGCAGCAGCCGGTTTTTTGTTGTATAAACACAAAGAATTTATGGAAGGAGATTTTTTTTACATGAGAAATTACAGTACACAGATGGAGGCAGCCCGTAAAGGCATCATCACACCTGAGCTTGAGATCGTAGCTAAGAAGGAACGCATGACAACAGAGGAACTGCTTCCGCTGGTAGCCTCCGGTAAGGTGGCAATCTGTGCAAATAAAAATCACAAATGTATCGATCCGGAGGGCGTAGGTTCCATGCTCCGCACCAAGATCAATGTAAACCTTGGTGTATCCAGAGACTGCAAGGACTACGATGTAGAGATGCAGAAAGTAATGGAAGCTGTAAACATGGGCGCCCATGCTATCATGGATCTTTCTTCCCACGGAAATACCATTCCGTTCCGACGCAAGCTGACATCCGAGTGTCCGGCAATGATCGGAACCGTTCCGGTTTATGATTCCGTTATCCACTATCAGAGAGATCTTGATACGCTGACAGCTAAAGATTTTATCGATGTAGTCAGACTCCATGCACAGGATGGTGTTGACTTTGTAACTCTTCACTGTGGAATCACAAGAAAGACCATCGATCAGATCCGTAATCACAAGAGAAAAATGAATATCGTTTCCAGAGGAGGATCTCTTGTATTTGCATGGATGTGCATGACCGGTGAGGAGAATCCGTTCTATGAATACTACGACGAGATCCTGGATATCTGCCGCGAGTATGATGTGACCATCTCTCTTGGTGATGCCTGCCGTCCGGGATGTCTGGCTGACGCAACAGACGTATGCCAGATCGAGGAGCTTGTACGTCTTGGCGAGCTGACCAAACGTGCATGGGAAAAAGACGTCCAGGTAATGGTCGAGGGACCGGGACATGTGCCGCTTGATCAGGTTGAGGCAAATATGAAAGTACAGCAGTCCATCTGTCAGGGTGCACCGTTCTATGTATTAGGACCTATCGTAACTGACGTTGCACCGGGATATGACCACATCACATCCGCGATCGGCGGAGCAGTAGCTGCTATGTCCGGAGCAGCATTCCTCTGCTATGTAACACCGGCAGAGCACCTTGCACTTCCGAATCTTGAGGACGTAAAACAGGGAATCATGGCATCTAAGATCGCAGCTCATGCAGCAGACATTGCCAAAGGTGTCCGCGGTGCCCGTGAGATCGATGACAAGATGGCAGATGCCAGAAGAAAGCTTGACTGGGAGGCACAGTGGGAATGCGCCATGGATCCGGAAACAGCAAAACGTATCTGGAACGAGCGCAAACCGGAGCATGATGATACCTGCTCCATGTGCGGTAAATTCTGCGCAGTACGAAGCATGAACAAGGCACTTGCAGGAGAGCATATCGATATTCTGTAAGAATACAGAATGCATATGAGCATGCAGCATCACAGTAGAACGTGGTGTTGGCAGTATCCAGCCAGAAAACTGGTTGATCGAATGCGGATATGGAAAGAACAGTAATGCTGAAATTGTGGAAAGTCTGATGTTCCGATAATAAAACATAAACCGCTGTGATCTAAAATGAAGATCACAGCGGTTTTTTTGCAGAGTAGGGGACATTATTGCAGCTTGCGAAAAGACAGGGCCGCGTTATAATAAAAACAGAACTTACATATAAACGGTTTACATAAAAAGGAAGGAAAGGTACGAAATGAAATTTCCGAAAAAATTGATAGCATTTGGTCTGTCATTATGTATGGCTGTTGTTCCATGCGGACCGGTGGCGGCCGAAGATTTTACAGACGCACAGACGGATATGACAGACGCCATTGATACTTTTACAGATGATGGGAATTCTGAGGAATCAGAAAATACCGTAAACACAGATCAGATTACAGAAGAAGAGTTTCCGGGATCAGATATCGGAACGGAAACGGATGAAGCTGAAAGCTCAGAGAGTGAGGAAATACAACAGGATTCTGATGAAGGATTAATTCTGGAAGAACCTTCGGCGGTCATCAGAAAAGCAGAAGGAACAGAGGATACAGAGGAGGCTGCGGCACCGGAAGAAATTTTTGGTGACGGAGAAAACCAGGAGCAGCAGGAAGATATATTCACAGATGATATTCCGGCAGCAGGTACTTCCGAAAAAGAAACAGATGTGGAGAGCACAGAAATATATCTGTATGCGATGAATGATACCTATAGCAGTGTGATCTCCATGCCGGATACCATGCAGACATCTTATCAGATCCAGACATCCGGCAAAAATCCGGTATATACGGTTGTTTCCGGTTATACTGCGAAAGTCAGCGAAACCGGTCTTGTTACTCCTAAAATGCAGTATGTAACCTATGTAGACAAAAACGGAAATGACGTAAAGAGCCAGTGGGAATACATGTTTGGAGAGACCCTGATCTCTGTACAGGATGGAAACAGTACCGTTTATTATAAATTCATACTCAAAGATTATGCGGAGTATTACGCAGAACAAAAAATGGATACATTCCTCAAAGAAAATATTACTGCGGAAATGTCCGATTATAAAAAGGTTGAGACGATCGCCAGATGGCTTGCCAACAACTTTAATTACAGTCAGTATCATTCCGGCTATACAGGCCTGATGCTGGATGGCGGCGGAGACTGCTGGGCCAATACCAGCGCAGTGAACTATATGTGCGAAAAACTGGGACTGACCGTGTATGCAAGGTATGCGGCAAATGATCCGGGGGCGGGAAGCGGTCACAGGAACTCCGTAGTCATCATTGACGGCGAAAGATATCTGGTTGACTGCGGATATACGGGAAATGCCCCCAGACATTATGAATTGTCCAAAATGGACTATGACTATTCTTATGAGATCCTGAATGATGGAACACTCAGGCTGTATCAGTATGAAGGGACAGATACAAATATCGTAGTTCCGGATACTATTGACGGAAGAAAAGTAACGGTTCTTGGAAACAGTACCTTCTAGTATTGCACCCAGGCTTCTGATATAGAGTCTGTTACTTTGCCGGATTCGCTTACAACCATCGAAAAGAATGCTTTTTACAACTGTGAGAAATTGAAATCTGTTACGATTCCCCCAAATGTGTCATTTATAGGGCTGGCTGCTTTTGTGGAGGGCTTGTCCGAGTCTAGTCTGACAGAAATTAAAGTAGATCCGGAAAATCCGTATTTTTCTGAAAAAGACGGAGTGGTATTCAGCAAGGATGGCACAAAACTGATCATGTTTCCGTCCGGACGTTCCGGAGATTACCAGATTCCGGATGGAACTGTAAGCGTGGGAGACTATGCTTTTTATTACTGTGTAAATGTTTCTTCCATAACAGTCCCGGGAAGTGTCAGAAGCCTTGGAGAAGGTGCATTCGGAAACTGTTCGTCGCTTACGAAAGCTGCCCTAAACGAAGGCTTGGAAGAAATCGGTGAATATGCATTCCAGAGCAGTTCAGGGATCCGTGATATTATAATTCCCGCATCTGTAAAATCAGTTGGGAAAAATGGACTTCGTCTGTCTTCCGAGTGCAGGATAAGAGTACTGAGCACAGATACTATCTGGGCGGATGATGCGTTCAGGGATTCAGCACTGATCGCGGGAAAAAAGGATTCTACACTTCAGAAATACGCAGAGGACCGTGGCTACATGTTTGTGGAGCTGTCAGCAGACAACCGGATACCGCTTCAGAATGAATGGTTTGAACAGATCACTCCAGAATATGAATATAATGGAAAAAGCCATGAACCTGAAATAGAATCCAGTGAATCCGCACCGGAACTTGAGCAGGGCTTCGATTATGAAGTAACTTATGAAAATAACATCAATGCAGGAACTGCGACTGTAAAGATCACGGGAAAAGATATTTTCTGCGGTACAGTAGAGCGGAGTTTCAAGATTACGCCAGATGAAAATGGAATGTATGTGTGCTATTTTGCGGAAAATAATGAAACATACCTGGAAACCACCTTTAAAGGAAAAAAAGTGGAACCGGAAGTGGTAATTGACGGACTGGTACAGGGAAAAGATTATACGGTAACCTATGTTAATAATGAAAAGCCTGGTGAAGCTCGTGCAGAGCTCACGGGAATCGGCAATTATAAAGGATCGGAAACATTATATTTTACTATTTACGGAAAACTACCGGCTGCGGATCCAATAGCTGATCAGATATATACAGGAAAAGAACTCACACCTGCCATCGTAATTCCCGGATTGAAAGCCGGCGAAGATTATTATATGTACTACGAGGATAATCAGTATCCGGGTGTGGCAACGGTAACCATTTATGGTACCGGTTATTATAAAGGTACCGCAACCATTCATTTCAAGATCATAAAAAAGACAGAAAGGTTTGTCAGCAATGTTAAGCTAAACAGAACCTCTTACACTTGTACGGGAAAAACCATCCGGCCATCAGTAACCGTAACTGTAAATGGAAAGAAAATCGGTGCGAGTGCTTATAAGCTGTATTACAAAAATAATAAAAATTCCGGAATTGGAACTGTGCAGGTCAGAGGGACCGGAAAATACAGTCGTATCAACAAAACGCTTACCTTTAAGATCCTGCCTCCAAAAACTCTGCTGACAGGACTGAAAAAAGCAAACAGATCCTTTACCGCAAGCTGGAAAAAAATATACAGGCAACCGGCTATCAGATCCAGTATGCAGCAGACAGCAGATTTACAAAAGAAAGAAAAACGGTCATAGTTGGAAAACAGTCTGCGACCAGATATAAGATATCAGGACTGAAAAACAAAAAGACCTATTATGTCCGCATCCGGTCATATAAAAGAGTCGGAAAAAAGGTTCTTTATAGTAGCTGGAGTACGGTAAAGAAAATCTGTGTTTGATCATAAAGGAGTGGATCTTAGATTTATATAAATGGAGCAGAATGCTTCTGTGACAGAATTAAGCCTTGTAATTATAAAAAGAGCGCGTTATAATGAACTCATAAAAAAGAAAATTTCTTCGGGGCAGGGTGTGATTCCCTACCGGCGGTATAGTCCGCGACCCGCTTTGGCGGCTGATCTGGTGAAATTCCGGAACCGACAGTAAAGTCTGGATGAGAGAAGAACGCGCAGTATTTAAAGAACGTGCTCAGTGCCCCGGGAAGAAGCTCCCGGGGCTTTTTATGTGAAGAAATTTTTTTCGCATAAAGATTTCTTGTGGAAATTTTCTTTGAATATTTCTGAAGAAGGAGAGAGAGTTATGAGTGAACAGATATTACAGAGAGGAAATGCTGTGGAAAGAAGCAGAACAAGAACCATCGCGCAGGTAGCCATGCTTGGTGCTGTGGCAGGAGTATTGATGAATCTTGAGTTTCCGATCCCGTTTCTTGCACCGTCTTTTTATCAGCTTGATTTTTCCGAGGTACCGGTTATGGTAGGAACCTTCGCTATGGGACCTGTGGCAGGTATCCTGATCGAGCTTGTGAAGATTCTCGTACATCTTGTGACTAAGGGAACCATGACTGCCGGTGTTGGTGATGTTGCCAATTTCCTGTTTGGATGTGCCTATGTGGTACCGGCCGGTCTGATCTATCGTTT
>OGON01000077.1_pt1 | contig 77166 bp, 51 predicted proteins | sample 1552671 | NCBI WGS metagenome assembly OGON01 (sample SAMEA2580136, study PRJEB22360) | human gut metagenome | biome: human gut; feature: human-associated habitat; material: faeces | place: Denmark | collected 2008/2010 | reverse complement strand
TTAAACCACATGTTCCTCCGCTTGTGCGGGCCCCCGTCAATTCCTTTGAGTTTCATTCTTGCGAACGTACTCCCCAGGTGGATAACTTATCGCTTTCGCTTAGTCACCGACTGTGTATCGCCGACAACGAGTTATCATCGTTTACTGCGTGGACTACCAGGGTATCTAATCCTGTTTGCTCCCCACGCTTTCGTGCCTCAACGTCAGATATAGTTTGGTAAGCTGCCTTCGCAATCGGTGTTCTGTATGATCTCTAAGCATTTCACCGCTACACCATACATTCCGCCTACCGCAACTACTCTCTAGCTCAACAGTATTAGAGGCACGTTCAGGGTTGAGCCCCGAAATTTCACCTCTAACTTATCAAACCGCCTACGCACCCTTTAAACCCAATAAATCCGGATAACGCTTGAATCCTCCGTATTACCGCGGCTGCTGGCACGGAGTTAGCCGATCCTTATTCGTACGATACTTTCAGACAGATACACGTATCTGCGTTTACCCTCGTACAAAAGCAGTTTACAACTCATAGAGCCGTCATCCTGCACGCGGCATGGCTGGTTCAGACTTGCGTCCATTGACCAATATTCCTCACTGCTGCCTCCCGTAGGAGTCTGGTCCGTGTCTCAGTACCAGTGTGGGGGGTTAACCTCTCAGTCCCCCTATGTATCGTCGCCTTGGTGAGCCGTTACCCCACCAACTAGCTAATACAACGCATGCCCATCTCTAACCATCGGAATTTTCAACCATAAAAGATGCCTTCTATGATATTATGGGGTATTAGTACCAATTTCTCAGTGTTATCCCCCTGTTAAAGGTAGGTTGCATACGCGTTACGCACCCGTGCGCCGGTCGCCACCATAGATATTGCTATCCATTATGCTGCCCCTCGACTTGCATGTGTTAAGCCTGCCGCTAGCGTTCATCCTGAGCCAGGATCAAACTCTTCTTTGTATATTTCTTATTCTTCAAGTTCGATTCCGGCACTCTCAATTCCTTTTAAAGAAATCAACGCTCTCGATTTTTGTGTTGTTGGTACTTGCTTCCTTGTACTTTCGTTCCAGTCTTTTCAATCAACTCCGTCATACTCAGTGCCTTCCGGCGCTTTATTTCTGACTCCCGAACTCATCTCAGGTCCTCAGTGAGGTGCCCTTGTTTCGTAACGGGATTGCAAAGGTAGGCACTTTTTCTGAACCTGCAAACTTTTCACGCACTTTTTTTCACTTTTTTTTCATTACACTACCCTATTGCATCATTTTAAGTCCCTGAATCCCCACACGTTCCATCTCTGAAAATATTTTTTCCGACACACGACCAAATCCTCTCAGGACGCGCCTGAAACGGGGATAAGACGTTTCATATCATTGACTGTCAGGCTCCGACAATATAAAAATTCCTCCGCAACCGACGCCCGTAAGCGGCATTGCTGCGGAGGAACAACATCAAGTAGCTTTGACTATCAATAACTTACAGTCAAAACTTATATCCAACAATTATTTATTATATCTGATGGCGAAGTATTCAAGCACACTTACGTGAGAATCTGTCTCTTTATCTTTAAGGCGGGCATTGGCATAGTCAGCACCGTCGCTACAGATATCATTTGCCGGACAGATCCTGATATATACATTGTCCTTCCCGAGAATTTCAAGAGGAAGAGCAAAGTTCATCTGCTTGAAGCCGACTGAAGAGGAGATCAATGTATTTGACCATGTAGATACGTCAGGAACAGTGAACTCTCCGATGAGGTGCCACTTGCTGTCTGCTTCAGCTGACATGTCATCTACGTAAGACCACTCGGCCTTCCAGTAACGAGGCGCGTAGTAGCTCTGGTCCTGGTTCATCATTGACACCTGCATTGACAAGACTCCTGTGGAGATGCCGACAGTAGAGAAATTAAACAGCCAGGCATAAGGGCGGTCAAGTTCATAATCCCACCAATTCACATTACCAAAACCTGTAAAGGCATCACCTGCGACCCAAGACTTTCCTGAGTTGTTGCCTGTACCATTGACATTGATGGCTGCTGTAGCCTTGGAATAAGGGCCGACCCACTCTTCGGAATCGTCAGGATTGTAGGAAATGAGGTCCCTGAGGGACTGCTGGGTCGGAACCTGGTCGCGGTCCTCTGCGATATCCATCATGATGCCGCAACCGTTCTTGTTGGTCTTTTTCTTGTCGATTGCAGGGAAGAACTTGTGCGAGCCGTTTCCGACAGGGCCGAGGTAGCAGAATGTCTGACGGCCGTCCATGTGCTGAGAATAGGCTTTGACCATATCCTTGGCTTCCGTATGGGTGTAACGCTTGCAATAGGTATGGTTCATCCAGCCGTTCTTTCCGTAAGAAGGACGCATGGTGGAATCCGCCTCATTAGGAACCCAATAACGGTATTCGGTAAGAAGTTTGGAGAAACCGTCCTCGAAATTGTCCTTCATCTGTCCCCACACGTCATCTTTGGTCTGATGACGCAGCTGATAGCGTCCGATATTGCCGAGCGTAGGGTCATCGTTTACCTCTATTATATCAGTACCGTCACGCCAATCCATTCTCGGGAAAGCGTCATGTACTACAACGCCTGAGATATTGCCGGAGCCGTAAGGCAGACGGGTTCCGTCACTTCTGTAGCGGCAGATGGCGTTGGTGGTAAGATAGATGTCATTGCCGTTGATGTCACGGAGAAGACGCGGATACTGGGTGAAGCGGTTCGCATTGGTAGCCACGGTGTAACCGTCATTGACAGGAACAAGCGAGCCTTTTCTTACAGGGAACTCCACATCCTTAAGTGTCACGTATGTATATACGTCATTGTCGGTCAAGTCTCTGATATACATCGCCTTTTCAGGAACTGAAGACTTGTTGCCGGGCAGTCTTGAGGTCACCATGGTCTTGGTAACGCCGGTAATGTCGCAACGCAGAGGTTCTTCCTTGAGATTGGCCACAGTGCCATGCATGAGAATCTGTATCTTGTCATACTGGTCGAAAACGTTGTCGTCCGCTGTTGCCGTCAATATGGATAATCCCCTGTGTCCGTCTTCAGCTTCGAGGTACACTGTTCTCTCGGAAATGGAGTAATCCACTGCTGAAGTGGTCTTCTGCTCATCGGCACCGGCATTTCTTCCGGCCTTGTTGCTGACCACGATACCTTCGAGGATCACATAATCATTGACAGGCTTGCCTGTAGCATATTTGTCAATGAACTCGTCGAATGAAAGGACCTTTCCGAGGGTGTTGTTGGCACTCTTCTGAAGAACGTTTACAAGAAGTGAAACCTTGTCACCCCATCCATCGACAAATGAGAAGTTCACGCTGGCTGCACGAGGCGCCTCCGCATCAGGATTCGCGCCCATGCTGATTTCCATCTCGGCACTCTCCTCCACTGCATCGGTAATATTGATCTTGTCAATCCAGGTGGCTCCTTCTGCCGCATATTCCGTATTCACGGTCATGTAACTGAACGGGATATTGGTACGTACCGGAACTTTCACAGTTCCAGATCCGCCATCCGCCACAATGGAGGTGTTCTCCATAGTGAGTTTCGCAACCTTCCAGCCGCGCTGCTTGACCACGACGGAATCCTTGCGGGAATCCACATCACTTATAAGGTAGATGATGCCTTTTCTCTTGAACTCATTATTCGGTTCGCAATACAATGTCAAGTTGGAGTCAGTCTCTGTCGGCTCACCGGTAATGTGCAGCCAGGACTCCGCTCCTTCCATCAGCTCATAGTGATACTTGGCATTGGAAAGAATCGGGACATTGAATGTGGTATCTGAAGCATTGACGACGATCTCTTTCCCCGGAGCGCCAAGTTCCACCTTAGCGATGTCCGCAGCATCATCGTAGTCGCAGGACTGTACGAAAGCAAAAGCGGAAAGAGCCAATATCAAGCTTGAATATTTGATATTCTTATTCATACTTTCAATTTATTTTTAGTTGTATCTGACTGTCAATGAACCAAAACGGATAGGGTTCTTGGAAGTTGTAAACGTACCTTGTTCAATAGATAATGCTGTTGCCCAGTTAGTGGAGTTGGACTTAGGATCGATATCGCATACATTATCTGCAACTTGGAATCTTACAATCACCTTCTCTTTTCCGAAGCATTCCTGAGGAAGCTGGAACATGTGATCCGTATAACCAGGAGTCACATCGACCGGAGTGTTGTTCCACCATACTATAGGACGATTCTTCACCATCGGCACGAACTCCTTGAAGGTGTCACCGTCATCTACAGAATAAAGCAGGTTCCAATGTGAAGGGACTTCAATGTTAGTATTTGCGCCCTTTCCTTTTCCCCATACAAAACCGATCTGGAGATTTGTCCCGGAAATTCCCTTGGTCGAGAAATCAACATCGAATGAAGCACCGACCTTCCATTCAGTCAGGCTATAGAGATCACCGCACTGGTTATTGACAACACCCTTTCCGCCAACTTTATTTGCTGCCGGTTTGGTTTGACTTGCAGGATCATTTGCATAAATCAGAGCATTGTAGTCCTGACCGAGTTTGACGCTTACTCCAGAAATGTTACCCTCACCGATTTCAGGAATCAAGTCTTGCTTCGCATCATTCCAGTTCCATTCCACAATTGTCTTGGAGAACGGCGCTTCGGTCAATGCAATATCGTTCTTGACCATAGGTCTGATCTGATATCTTCCACGGTCGCCATAGCGGATCAATGTCTCCGCAACGATGATTCCCTTGAAATCACCTGAACCCTGGGCCACACCTTCTCCATCTCTTCTCCATGGAACCATTGAATTCGTGAGCATTGATATCGTCTGACCATATTTGTCTGTCAAAAGCAACGGAGCAACATCCCATCTCGGAGATTTGCCTCCTGCCGTATTGAAGTCTGAAAGTATAGAATAACCATCTGTGCAGTTGGTATAACTTCCGTCCTTGAACACGATTTCCATATCCTTGAGTGATACGAGTGTATAAATGTCAGCATCTGTAAGTTCTGAGACACTCTTCCTCTTCATAGGAACTGCATCAGGATTAGGCTCCTCTACAGAAGCGACATGGTCCTCGGTCATACCGGTAATGGTATAGAACTCAGGATCATTGTTCTTGCTCAATTTCAGGCCTTTCAGAGAGATGCGGACCTTCGAGTAACGAGGCAATGTGTTCTGGGCGAGTTTCTTGTATTTGATGGCAAATCCATATTTTCCATCGAGAGACTCGAACATCATCGTACGCTTGCTTTCGTTCAGGTCGAACTTGAACTGGCTCTTCTGAGGGTTCAGGCAGACATTGGCACTGGTATTATCGCTTACGACATAGCCGTCAATGAATTCGCGCGCGGTAAGTTCTTCATCCAACGGATAAGTCCTGAGTTTCGCGAAATCCACAATCACCGGATACACATCCTGATTGAAGGTCTTTTCAGCAATAAGTTCATCATTGAAGAACACCTTTACCACCGCGCTGCGTTCATCGCCCGACATATTGTCGTCAATGTCGAATGTCAATGCAGTCGGGGTCAATGCCAGATTGGTGATCCAACCTTCTTCCGGAGCCACTTCAGGTGTATAATCCACAGTGAACTTGAGATTGTCGGCATAAGCCCAAACGGAGTTCACAGGAGTTTCGACAGCAGCCTGGGCTTTCATTCCTGCAAGTGCCTCGACTTCAGCGATTTCAAGTTCGGGCTCATCTGAGCTCTGTGAAACTGTCACATTGAAAGTCTCGGTCTTGTCCTCAGTAGAGCTGTTGCCCGGGACAGCCACCTTCACACTGATGTTCGCTCTACGGCGCTCCGCAGAAGAATTCTCAGTGAAAGCGAACTTCATCAGTCTTCCGTCAAAAGTCACATCTGAAAGCCAGTCTTTCGCTTCACCTTTATACTCGACAGCAGTTTCGATATTCTGGAGCGAGTAGTAGAGGTTGGTTTTCATTTTCAATGTGGCATTTCCGGCATTCTTGCAGAGTCCTACACTATCGCACGGCCAGACCAATGACGGCTCAGAAAGCATTCCGGCCTGATTTACGAAGATAGTATCTCTAAGTTCACTCTTTGCCAGAGCGATGGCTAGTCTTCTGGACAAGCCGTAGTTTGCAGAAAATGACAGGACAACTTCCGAGTTTCCGTTTCCGTTAAGACGGTCAAGGGATGCCCACTCTGTAGTTTCCGTGAATTTTGCAGTCCAGTCACCATCCGCAAATATCATGATGTGCGTGGTACCGGCATCCTTGGTGAGATCGATGACCCTGCTGCTCACAGCGAGAGGCAGATCCATCTCGAAGGTCTTGTTGCATCCGACAACGGTGAGCACCGCAGTCAGAATCATTGTCAATATAGATATTTTTCTCATAATCGGTCAGATATTTTAGAGTCCATACCTCTTATATTCTTCGTTATCCAGAGCATAGCCTGAATATACGACTTCCTTGTCCGGAATAGGATAGTATTCACGGCAGGCAACCGCATTGTCCTTCAACGCCTGGTAGTCGCTGTAGTCCTGGATAGACTGATACCAGATGCCCCAACGCACCAGATCGAACTTGCGCTGGAATTCTCCGAAGAGTTCCCTTCCCCTCTCGTTTCTGATTTCGTCCTGGAGACGGGCGCTGGTCCTGTAAGTGTAGTCAGGAAGACCTGCACGGTTACGTGTCTTGTTCAGATACTCCACCGATTTGGCGTCTTCACCAAGCTCATTGTAGCATTCAGCCATCATAAGGATGGCATCAGCATATCTGAAGATCTTGTAGTTGTTTCCGTCATGGCTGCTCTGCATGTAAGGACACCAGAATTTAGGGCCCATCCATGGACGTGTGTTCACGCTGTTGAACTCTTTTCCGTCATATTCCCAAGCCATGTTCAGGGATTTTCTCTTGTCCTTGCCGAGCTTCGTCTGAAGACCCTGGCAGAAGAACACGTTAGGTCTTGCTGATGACCAGATTGTTCCCTGGTCACCGAGTTCCGGAATTTCAACACCGTCGAACAATGCCACGCCGCCTACTTTCTTGCGGCTTGGAGTGCAGATACATGCCAGGTTGGATGTATATTGAAGTCCACCCTGGACATAGATGTGCTGGAGCTCCATGATGGATTCCGGCGTATTCTTGTTGCGGAACATCACATTCTCCTCAAGGTCATACTGAGAAAAATCGCCATAGATGTTCTCGAGTTCCTTCAATGCGTCGAGCGCCACTGTCCACTCCTTGTTCCACATTGCGCATTTTGCGATAACCATATATGCGCAGGCAGCACCGAGACGGGCACCCTTGTTGTCGCTTGTCCTGGTCTGGGCGGCAAGCGGAGCGATTTTCTTCAGGTCATTGATGACTGAATCGCGGGTAGCGCTGGCATCCATTCTAGGAAGTCTTGCAATGCGCTTGAGGACAGCATTGTCAGTAACATCGTCGAAATAGAACGGGCAATCTCCGAAGAAGTTTGTCAATGTAAGGTAGAAGAAGCCCCTGAGGGTCTTTGCCTCACAAAGCATATCGACTTTCTCCTCATCTGCCAAGTACTTGCTCGACTGGATTCCCGCAATGGCGAAATTACATCTCTGCACACCGAGATAACCCTGTGTCCATACGGTCTGCCCGTGACGCGGGATGGCCGGAGAAATCTGGGCTGAAGCATCCAATGTTCCTGATGGACAATACATTAAGTCAGAGCAACACTCGGTTGCCAGAAAATATGTATAGTTGTATATGGTTTTCAACGGAATATAGCAGGAGTTCACAGCAGACTGACATTCCGCCTTGCTCGCAAAATAGTTTTCCGGCGTGTAGAGTGAAGACGTATCCTCCTTCAGGGAGCAGGACATTGTCATCACTGCGGAAACTGCGACAAATAGAATTTGTTTGATTCTGTTTTTCATAATATCTCCTTAATATCTTACTTGAATACTGAAAATGACTGTGCGGGCCTTAGGATATGCACCGATATCCAGTCGCCTTAGAGTAGATGATGTACCTGATGTAGATACGTCAGGGTCGAATCCGTTGTACTTCTTCCAAAGATACAGGTTGTCACCGCTCACTGTGAATGTGACGTCCCTCACCGGCATTCTGGTCTTGTGGAGATCCAAGGTATAACTCAGGCTCACGTTCTGCAGTCGGAGGTAAGAAGCGTCATGGATCATGAAGTCACTTGCCAATGCAGCATCAACCTTGGAACCGGCTCTCGGAATCTCTGAATTCGGATTTCTTATCGGATGCCAAGCGTTGGACATATAGCGGTACTGGTTCGAGAATGTGGAACCCGCCATGAAGAACTCACTGTAGTTGTAGATCTTTCCGCCGAGTGAATATGTGAAGTAAACACCGAGTTTCAAGCCTTTCCAGTAGAAGTTGTTCTGGAGACCTCCATAGATATATGGGTCCGCATTGCCCTGATAAACAAGGTCCTGCTGGTCGAGGACTCCGTTGTGGTCGATATCGTAGTATCTTGCACCGCCGACTACATATCCTGAGTTCACGTAAGTCTTGGTGAGCTTGTTTCTTTCGATCTCTTCAGCATTCTTCCAGGTTCCGCCATATTTGAATCCCCAAAGAGAGTTGAGCGGATAGCCTTTCACGTAACCGTACATCATGTAAGAGTTGTTGCCAGGTGAAGAATACGCTGTCACGAAATCCTCAGAACCGATATCTTCGACCTTCTGGGCATTGTGCGAGATGGTGAAGTTTGTGGACCACTGGAAATTCTTCTTTGCGATGTTCATTGACTCGATAGACAACTCGATACCCTTATTGGATGTGCGTCCGATATTGGTAAGACGGGATGAGTAACCGGTCTGGGTCGGTTCCTGAACATACAGGAGCAGGTCCGAAGTCTTGGACGAGTAGATTTCGGCAGTCAAATTCAGACGGCCCTTGAACATTGACACGTCGAGCGCAAGATTGGCCAATGCCGTCTTTTCCCAAGTAAGGTCAGGAGAAGCAAGACGGCTCCTGTATGCTGCCACCGGCTGCGAACCGTCGAAGATATATCCGCCGGTCGTGGTGGAGAGGGCTGCAAGAGAACGGTATGCTGAGATGGCATCGTTACCGGTAACACCGTAACTGGTTCTCAATGCGAGGTCGTCAATCCAAGTCACGTTTTTCATGAACGGCTCGTTGGCGATGTTCCAACGCAATGCGGCAGACGGGAAGAATGCCCATTTGTTGTTGGCGGCGAAGTTTGACGCGCCGTCATATCGGCCGGTCGCCGTGATATAGTAACGTGATTTGTAGTTGTAGTCAATTCTGGCGAATGTGGACATCTTGGTCTTCTTGGAGTAGCTTGTACCCGCGTTGTAAGTCTGCTTGTCCTGCACTGCGTTCATGTTGTTCCAGAGCACCGCATCATCCATGTATCCGGAACCGGAGAGGGTGAAGTCGTGAGAAGCGTAGCGGTATGCGGAGAAACCGAGCATCGGAGTAAGCGTATGTCCGCTCTTGGTCTTGAGGACATAGTTCAATGTCGTCTCATTGGAGATTGAGTTCTCGTCCCATTCTGCCCTGTAAGCATCTCCTCCCTGATCTTCAGCCTTTGCCGGGAGCCTTCCGCTATAATATCTATAGGTATGTCTCTGATACAGGTAGTATGAAAGGATGCTTCTCAATGTAAGGTTCTTCACAGGAGTAACATCTGCTGAGAACGCATGGTTCGTGGAATGACGCTCAAGATAATGGGTGTTCAGCTTGAGGACTGCCAGAGGGCTGTTGTACTTCTGTCCGCCATAGTAGAGGTTGTTCTCCACATCCTGAGGTTTGAGCATTGGGCTCAAGTACTGGGCAGCACCCCACCAGGAGCTTCCTCCGATAGAGGTCTTGGTCTCATCATTGTGTCTCCAGGTATATGAGCCGTTATATCCGATTTTCAACCATTTGAACAGCTGTCTGTCGAGTTTGATACGGCCTGTGAAACGCTTCTGGCCGCTCTCGTCAATGATACCCTGAGAATCATTGTAAGAGAATGAAGAGTAGTAGCTTCCTGCATCAGTTTTTCCTGTAAGGGAAAGTGAATAGTTCTGGTACAGGGCTGTTCTTGTGATCTGGTCGATCCAGTTTGTTCCTGTCATTGACAGCGGATCCGGATAGACATTGTCCTTCAATGGAGTATTGATGTTGATGCCAGGATGATACTGGTCTGCTCCGAAGGAGGCAAGGTCGTTTCTGTACATTGCAAACTCGCTTGCGTTCATGATATCCAGCTGTGAAGGTAGTTTGGAGAATCCGAGGTCAGCCTTGAAACTGATGTTCGGTTTTCCTTTCGAACCGCTTCCTGTCTTGGTGGTGATGATGATGACACCGTTGGAGCCTCGAGATCCGTAAATGGCTGTAGATGAAGCGTCTTTCAACACTGAAAGCGACGCAATATCCTCAGCATTGATATCATTGAGGTCATGGATTGCATCAATGATGCCGTCAACTACGATAAGCGGCTCGTTGGATGCTGTAATGGAACGGGAACCTCTGATTCGGATTGTGGTCGTGGCACCAGGTTCTCCTGAGGTGGACATGATGTCGGCACCTGCGATTCTTCCCTGAAGCGCGTTGTCCACGGACCGTGCAGGAGCGGCCTTCAAGTCATTCATCTGCACGTTTGTAACCGAACCGGTCAGATCCTGTTTCTTTACGGAGCCGTAACCGATCACGACTACGTCATCAAGCACGGTCGAATCGGAGTTGAGCCATATCGAGAGTTTTGTCTTGCCGTTCACTTTCACAGTCTCGGTGACATAGCCCATCGATGATACTTCCAGAACAGCGTCCGGACTTACCGAAATGGTGAATTTACCATCAACATCAGTAAACGAGCCGGTCTTGGTCCCTTTTATCAGGACGCCTACGCCGGGCAATGGTTCGCCGGAAGAATCCATAACAACTCCCGACACCTTTATCTTATTTGTATTTTGAGCGGTCGTTTCTTGCGAGAACAGACACATCAGCGCTGTCAGCATCGTAATGACCACTGTCATAAATCTGAATTTTCGCATAGCCGTCTATTATTTCACTGTTATCCTATCCTTTCCGCTGCCGCCGTTCGCAGCAAACACGTCTTCGTCCTGGACATCTTTGTTTATAACATATTTGCGGACATATATGTTGTCCATGGCAACCCTGTTCGGTTTTCCTTCTCCGTCAAGAGTAGTGAAACGCAGCCTTGTGTTTCCGGTAAACGGACTCTTTTCGGTCGCAATCAGGAAAATATTGTAGGCGCAGACTTCATTGTCCCACATCGTAGTGGAAATGGTCGTAGGATCCTCAACGCTGAAATTCTGCAGGTCAATGTCAATACTGGTCCTGCCTTCTTCGACAAAGTCCTGGATCACGCCTCCGCCAAGCACTTCGAATCTGAGTTTTGCCGCATCCTTGACTCCAGCCTCAGAGGTATAGGCAACAGCCTTGAAAGAGACCATGAGCAACGAGTCAGCCTGGATACCGTTCATGAAAGGAGTCATGATATCTGCCTTGTGGCCACTCTCATCGCCAATATAGAACCAGCCATACTTTCCGAAGCAGGCAGGCCGGACGCCTTCTTCATAAACTGTGGACTCCCATTTCTGAGATGTTCCTGTCCATTTGCTGATATGCACTTCTCCTACCTGGGAAAGAGGATTGGCAGAGCCATATTTCATCCAGCTGAAGTTCGCGGACAATCTTGCGATCAGCCCCTGGTTTACAGTGATAAAGCTGCCGAAGTCCATTTCCGGAACCTTTAGCATAAGCGTGCCGGTACGTCTTGTGTAATAACATTTTTCAGAAATCGGCTGAATATTGAGATTGATCACGCTCCAATCGCCATCTTTCTCAACATTGGCCACTTCTACCCATGGAGAAGCTATCTCATCCTGCCAATCCGGTTTGAAGTCAACGTCTGTTTTCACATACAGTTTGAATTCGCCTCCAGCGCAAGGCACTGATAGAGACGTAACCGGTTCTTCGGCATCTTTGGACAAGTACACCTCGATGTACTCTTTTCTCGGCCCGTTGGAGTCCGACTTCTCACATGACCATGCGGACATGGTCACGACAGAAAGGAGGACGGACAGCCGCATTAAGTTTCTGTTCAACATAATTCAATTGATTGGTTATAGTTCAAAGTCAACAAGTATAGGACGGTGGTCTGACGGGAAGTAGAATCCTGAATTGTACTTGGCGTCTTTCACCGGCACTGTGTAGGTGTCGATTATCGTAATGGCATTCTTTACCTTCGAATACAAGGAAGCGGAAGCATACATATAGTCGATACGGGCTTTTCCACCGGTAGTCGATACGAAACATCCAGGATAGAAGTTTCCTATAATATCCACAAGCGAGGTATTGTCCTTGATCACATTCTGGCAAAGATAATAGGTAGGTTTGGTGTCGGCATACTTGTAATACCACTCGTCCACCATTGACCTGGAGTTGAAGTCGCCCATCATCAGCCAATCTGTGTGAGAAGCATATTCAGGAGCATTTACAGTATGGTCAACGATATATTTCATCTCGAATTCGCGATACTTGTCTCCTTCATTATTGGCCTTGCTGGCATCCTGCTGAGCTTTTGGAACACCGTAGCCATAAGCCTGAGGCCACATATGCAGAGTCACGATATTGATCTTCCTGCCCTTCACGTCCAGCTGCTGAATGGCTGCTCCGTGAGATACAGGTTTGCCTGCCTGGTCAGTATCTGTAATCTTCAAAAGTGTAGTAATCGGATACTTGGAAGTAATCTCCTGCGGGAAGTTGTCACGATGGCCGCCGAGAGCGGAGTATTCGTGTCCATATTTCTTGGCGATTTCAGGCCACCCGTTCGGAAGATATCTCTCTGCTTCAGGTGCTGAAACTGTCGAGTAATCCTTATATATGGACCCTGCCTCGCACCATACGCAAACATCCGGGTCATACGCCTTCACCCACTCTATGAAGTTTTTGTACTGATTAGGCTGGTCAGCCCACATGCCGTCCTGGATATTCCAATAGAGCACTCTCAATCCGGATTTCTTGAAAGACTCTCCAAGGTCGGTCACTTCTATTGAATCCACGAAGAAGCAGTGGTTTCCGGTAGTCACAGATTCACCGGCAAACCAAAGATATGTAGAGTTGGTTGCATTCTTGACGTTCAACTCCAATGTATGCCATTCCTGCGGTGTTGCCATTGATGCAGGAATCGACAGCCTGTCGTTGAGCAAACGGGTATTGGCACTGTTTGCCACGTACTCTATAAGATCCTCCGGAAGAGCTTTTCCGTCAAGAGAGGCTGAAGTAATCATTCCGCCATCGATGACAGAGAAAAGAAGCAAGTCGTCAAAACCCGCATTCGGGCAGAATCTTACGACAATCTTCACATTGCGGAACCCATTTATGGCTGTAAATCGAGGTGTCGCGATAATACCTCTCGCGGTAGTTCCGTAGGATACGCCCATGACTCCCTGGAATTCCTGTGATCTGAAAAGGTATGTGTACCCGGTAAGATTTCTGCTGATGACATAACTGCCCGACATGTCGTGAGCATCGCCCACAGTCTTTCCTGAAGCATTGCTCCAGTTGTTCTGGATAAAGCCGCATCCAGGGACATTGTATGCGACAGCAGACAGCGCATAGTCAGTTCCGAGCCTGTCCGCACCACTTGCAGCACCCGTTGAAGTCACCGCAGCAGATGAAGGTGACATTCCTGCCGCCTGCGAGCCGCCCATGATGTTTCCACCCCAAGTACAGAGGTCGAAGCCGTCATACCAGAGCACGTTGTCATCAGCTTTGAAGTCAATGTTCTTGGCCTCGAAGCCATTGGCTTTTACGTCAACGTCAAGAGACGTCCTCATCACGCGGTTGTCGTCAGTGCAGATGACAAGCTCTGCTCCTGAATAGTTGCCCGGCCTGAGCATCATATTGAAATCCGAACCAGAGGAAACGAATTCGCCTCCATTGGTACAGTTCAATGTGACGAAGTTAGCCGTAGTGTCGGATGGATCCAACCCTTCTTTTGTCTTCAGGAAGAGTCCGGCCATGTCAGAACCTTTTTTCTGAAGTTTTACAGATGCAATCTTGGCAGAGCCGCCGATATGCAGGGAAAGGATTCCGACTGCATCCTTCATGAACAGCTTGTTGCCAGTTGCTTCACTGTAGTCTGCAAACATAGGAAGAAGTTTCATCGCTCCGTCAGAGGCGAACTGGCTTGCAGGAACAGCAAGGTTGATGGTCGGAGAAGTTCCGAACCACTTGGTCCCATCTTCGAAAGCAAGAGAAGCTGTATAAGTTCCTCGCGCATTGGCAAGAGCATCAACATATAAATTTCCGCTCTCGTCAGAAGCCACATCATACTTGGTTCCGTTTACATAAACCGAAGAAGCTGCACTCAGCAGATCAGAGGCTGCCACCCCTGCCTTCACTCGTGCAGCATCGGTATCGATGTCAATGTAGAACCTTACTTTTCCGTCAACGATGGAAATAGGTTCTCCGGGAGCAGTATCCCTGTCAGCCGGATTCACACCAGTACCTGGTTTGTCATCCCCTTTGCAGGAAATTACTGAGCATAATATGAACATCATGCCCAGAATAGATAACATTTTTCTGTTTTTCATATGTGAATAATAATTGGTATTAGTTCTTGAGGTCCAATGTCCGACAACATCCCGCTTACCGGACAAAACAAAGATAGCACGCAATATCTCAAATCGATTTAAATTTTGTCGCAATCGGATTATAAATTTGTATCAAACTTCATTACAACTCGAAGTCAACAAGAATCGGTCGATGGTCAGACGGATGATAGAAGCCCTTCGGATAGGTGCTGTCCGCTCTGAGTGTCGTGTAGGAGTCAATCAGTATCATGGCGTTCCTGACCTTCGGATACATCGAAGGTGAAGCATACATATTGTCTATACGTGAAACTCCTGCTGTAGAACTCATGAAGTATCCCTTATAGTAATTGCCGATAATGTCCACGAGAGTGGTGTTGTCCCTGATTACGTTCTGGCAGAGATATTTGGTAGGAGTTTTCTCGAGCATCCGGTTATGCCACTCGTCAAGCATTGACGGAGAGTTGAAGTCACCCATCATAAGCCATTCCGTCTGAGAAGAGAATTCAGGAGCATTGACAGTGTGGTCAACTATATATTTCATCTCGAATTCACGATACTTGTCTCCTTCAAACTTGGCTCTGCTTTCCTTCCTTTCATCCGGTGCAGCGGTAAAGCACCACTGCTGAGGCCAAGTGTGCAAAGTAATGAAATTGATTTTCTTTCCGTTCACATCCACCTGCTGTACAGCAGCACCGTGAGATACCGGTCTGCCAGGCTGGTCAGTATCTGTAATCTTGAGGAGTGTTTCAATAGGATACTTGGAAGTGATTACCTGCGGATAGTTGTCACGATGTCCGCCGATTGCAGTATAGGCATGGCCATACTTTCCTGCAAGCTCCGGCCATCCTGCAGGAAGATATTTTTCCTCTGCAGGAGCTTTCTGTCCTGAATGATCTTTATATATGGAAGCCGCCTCGCACCATACACATACGTCAGGATCATATTTTTTCACCCAAGCGATGAAGTTCTTGTAACCATTCGGCTGGTCCGTCCACATTCCGTTCTGGATATTCCAGTAAAGCACACGGAGCGTAGAACGCTGCACCTCACCCATGTCGTTCACCTCTATAGAGTCCACAAAGAAACCGTGGTTTGAGGAATCGGCTGACGCTCCTGCCAACTTGAGACAAGAAGAGTTGGATGCATTCCTTACGTTCAATTCCAATTTGTGCCATTTATGCTGTTTCGCCTTCGAGGATGTACGCGGAAGCATGTCCTTGGTCAAACGGAGGTTGGCGCTGTTGACTATATATTCTATAAAGTTGTCCGGAATTGTCTTTCCGTCAAGAGTGGCAGAAGTAATGGTTCCGCCATTGATTACAGAGAAAAGAAGCACATCATCAAAACCGGCATCGGGACGGAACCTTACTGAGATCTTCACATTATGAAGACCTTCGATTTCCGTAAATGGCGGAGTTTCAACAACCTCTCTTGCAGGGCCACCGACGTTCAATGATAGAATACGGGAAGAATGCTTCTGGTTTTCAGCTCCCAGACAAACAACATCCGAGCATAACATAAACATTATGCCCAACATTGACAAGGATAACAAATTTCTGATTTTCATATAGTGACTATAATTGGTATTAGTTCTTATAATTTGCAGTTTTCATGTTACTGAATCACGTGCCCTACAAAGTTAATACGCATTATGAAGACTTCTATTTCAATTTTGTCACAACAAATCGAAAATAAAATTATAAATTTGTATCAATAATGCTAAAACAGCCCGCGAGGCGGCCAAAACGATACACAATGAAACGACCACTTTTGACATTGACACTATTCCTGATCTGCTTATGTGGAGCATCAGGCCAAGACTCATTTATCCGCCAGCGACTCACCCATTTTTCCGTCAGAAACGGAATGTCATATAATACTGTTGTTGACTTTGCGCAGGATTCATCCGGTAACATATGGTTTGCAACAGCTGACGGACTCGACAGGTTCAACGGGACAGACTTCACGATTTACAGGCATCGGCACAATGACAAGAACAGCCTTAAGAGCAACAATGTCCATGACCTGTTCATTGACTCGAAGGAAAGACTCTGGGTGTGCACTTCCTCAGGACTCTCCTATTATAGAGAGGAGACCGATGATTTCCAAAGAATCAGCATCAAGGACGCAGTGACAGTAGAATGCGTAATGGAAGTAGCTGACAACAAGTATCTTGCGGCCACGCGACATGCCACATTCCTGTATGACCTGGATACTGACTCTTCCAAAGAGATCAAACTGGAAGGCAAATCATTGACCTACTACTCAATCTGCAAATACGGTGACCGTATAATAGTCTGCACAAGGGACAAGGCCATCGAGTCTCTCAGATTTTCATGCGACTCTCTCATACGCAACTTCGAACCGGTTGAACTGCCGAAATTCGGAATCGTACCATATCCGGCAGGAGACGACAGATACTACGTGGGCACCAAAGGCAATGGCCTGAGGCTGATCGATTTCAAAAACAGCACCAGCACGAAAATCGACACGGGCAGCGACAAATGGCTCGAAATATTCGCATTCTGCAATGATGATGACGGGAAATTGTGGATCGGCTCATCTGAAGGAGTGATGATTATGGACAAGGACGGCAAGATAAGCCGATATGCTCCGGGAATCATGCCTGACAATAATATCCGAAGTCTGTTCAAAGATTCTTCAGGAGGGGTATGGATAGGCACAGAGTACAGCGGAGCAATGTATTGGCACAAACAACGTGACAAATTCCGTTCTTATGCCCAGGACAGGTTCCAGCTTCAGGACAAGATCATAACCACATTGAAACATGACGATTTCGGAGCACTCTGGGTAGGCACGCGCAACGACGGACTCTATCGCTTTGATGCAACCGGAAAGGTTTCACACTATGCTCTCAACAATATGCGGAGTGTCCAGGTAAGCGGGAACGGGAAAAAGGCATACGCTGGAGGAGAGGTTCAAGGCCTGCATGAGATAGATATAGAAAAAGGAACGACACGAAAATTGAAAGCACCGCTGGATATAATGTGCATCACCCCGGCCAATGACGGCAAACTGTGGCTAGGCACACTTATAGGGCTATACCTATATGACATCGATAATAATGCCTCCGCTAAAATCAACCTAAAATACACCAGTCCCGAAAGACTGACACGAATCCTGTCGCTGTGCAAGGATAAGGACAACCAGCTCTGGATCGGGGCCAAAGAGAGCCTTTCCAAATATGTTGTCAATGAGGACAACACTCTGGACAAGACCGGCGGCTACAAATTCAATGACATTGTACAGACGCAGTGCATCTACCAGTCATTCGACGGGAAAATATGGATCGGAACCATCGATGGTCTTGCCTGTATTGACGAAAAAACCGGAAAAGGGACAGTTGAGCATCCGGACGGATTCCAGAACAGTACGATTCGAGGAATCGAGGAGGACAATGACGGAAATCTATGGATCAGTTCAGATGACGGACTTTACAGATATGCTCCATCCAAGGGGGAAATAAGACGATTCGGAGACGATGACGGTATCAGATGCGATCTTTTCAGTACAGGCGCGCACACAAGAGATACGACCGGAAGAATGTATTTCGGAGGCATTTACGGCATGGAGGTATTCAATCCGGAAGACATTGTCCCAAACGCCATAGCCAAAAGGCCTATTATCGACAGACTCATAGTCAACAACATGGAAATCAAGCCTGGAGACAAGTCCAGGATACTCAAGAAGAATATCAGCATTACTGAAAAAATTGTCTTGAAACATTGGCAGAACTCTCTGACCTTAGGTTTTTCGTGTCCTGATATGATTTCGGAGAAGAGTTGCAGATATTCTTATATGTTGGAAGGACTTGACAAGAACTGGAATGACGCCAGAGGCACGGAAGCGACCTATACCAATCTTTCCAAAGGACGATACACATTCCTTCTGAAAGCGGCGAACAGCGACGGCATCTGGAACGAACACCCGCTCAGACTGGAAATCAGGGTAAGGCCGATATGGTACAAAAGCACATTTGCGGAAATTCTGGCACTGCTTCTGGTAATTTCCGGAATCACCGCCCTAGCACTGTGGTACATCCGTAAAGTAAAGAATATGAAGGATGTGGAAATCGCCCAGCTCACCAAGAACTATGAGGAGAAGGTACAGAAGAGCAAAATCGAGATGTACGTGGATTCCACATATAACATGAAGCATGATGACGAGCGGTTCCTGCTTTCCGCAATCAACTGCATAGAAGCCAATATCGGGAATGCCGCATTTACTGTGGAAAACTTGGCGGAAGGAAGCTGCTGCTCAAGAGGAAATCTCCATCTGCGCCTGAAAAACATAACTGGGAAGTCACCAGTTGAACTTATCAAGACATTGAGGATGAAAAAAGCCTGCGCATTGCTCAAAGACACTGAAATGCCAATCTCTGACATTGCTGAACAATGCGGATACCAGACTCCGGCATATTTCATCACTGTCTTCAAGAACACCTTTGGTGAAACTCCGGGCAAATATGCGGCAAGGATACACGGAAAATGATGGGAAATACAGATTTTCTTTCTATTTTTACGAGATGGAATATAATAAATGACATATATGAAAAGAATACTTACATTGGCATTGGCCATTTCCTTGTCTGCGGGCTTTCTCTGCGGTCAGGAAACTCCTGAATGGATCAGGAAGAACAGCATCTCCCCTGACGGCTCCAAGATAGCGTTCAGCTATAAGGGAGACATTTTCGTAGTTCCGTCAACCGGAGGCAGGGCGTTGCAGATTACGACAAACAATGCCTATGATTCTGAGCCGATGTGGACCTCCGACAGCAAAAATATCGTGTTCACATCATACCGCGAGAAGAGCAAGGACATCTTCATCACATCCTGCGAGGGCGGCACCCCCAAGAGGCTGACATTCCACCCGGGACACGAGACTCTGCGTGCCGTGCTTCCTGACGGAAAGATCATCTTCTCCGCAAATATCCAGCAGGACGTGACTTTCGACGGATTCCCTGGCGAAGCACAGTTGTATTACACAGATACAGAAGGCTCCAGACCTGTAAGGATCACTTCCCTGCCGATTTCAGAAATCAGCATAAACAAGAAAGGCGACATCCTTTACGAGGACTGGAAAGGATATGAGGACCAGTTCAGAAAACACCACACTTCAGCTGTGACAAGAGACATCTGGCTCTACAGAGGCAATTCTGCCGAAGGCAAGTTAAGTATCAATGCAGAGGGCACGTTCAAGAAACTCAGCGACTATGCAGGCGAGGACAGAAATCCTGTCTTCGGCCCCGACGGCGACACATTCTACTACCTGAGCGAGCGAGATGGAAAGGCCATGAACATCTACAGGAGTTCCATTTCCGCTCCTGAAAAGTCCGTACAGCTGACATTCGAGACCAGGAATCCGGTAAGATACCTTTCTGTCGCTGACAATGGGACATTGACCTACTCCTATAACGGAAGTCTCTATACGCTGAAGGAGGGCGGCAAGCCTGAGAAGGTGGCCATTTCAGTGTATTCAGACCAGGATGAGCGTGATATTGAGAGACTTACATTATCAGGCGGAGCATCTGCAATAGCTGTTTCTCCTGACCAGAAAGAGGTTGCACTGGTAATAAGAGGTGACGTGTTCGTAACCTCAGCCGACTACAAAACGACGAAGAGAATCACCAACACCGCCACTCAGGAAAGAGGAGTAAGTTTCTCAGAAGACGGCAGGACAATCTATTATGCTGCTGAAAGAGACGGAAACTGGGGCATCTGGAGAACCTCGCTTGTGAACAAAGAAGACAAGAGATTCGCTTATGCCACAGAATTCAAGGAAGAACTTTTCTCCGACAAGGGTGAAACATGTTTCCAGCCTCAGGTATCTCCTGACGGCAAATATGTAGCATACCTCAGGGACAGGACCGAGCTTGTCATCAAGCCTACCAAAGGCGGCAAGACCATTTCTCTTCTGAAAGGCGTCAACTATTCCTATTCAGACGGCGACATTTCTTTTGAATGGAGCCCTGACAGCCATTATCTTCTGTCCACCTACGAGGCAGAAGGCAGATGGAACAACTGCGACATTGCCCTCATAGACATTGACACTAAAGAAGTTACGGACCTGACGGAGAGCGGATACAATGACGGCGCCTTCCGCTGGGCTCTCGGCGGCAAGGCAATGGTATGGCAGTCCGACAAGGACGGATACAGGAGTCACGGCAGCTGGGGCGCTGAGACAGACATCTACATCATGTTCTTCGACGCAAAGGCAATGACTGAGTTCTTCCGCGACAAGGAAGATGATGAAATCGCAAAACTCATGGCCGGCGACGACAAGAAGGCGAAAAAAGAAGAGAAGGCCGAGAAAAAAGACAGTACGGACAAGAAAAAGCCTGCAAAACTGAAACTCGATCTTGAGAACAGAGCAGACAGGACGTTCAGGCTGACAAGATTCTCAGGACGTCTCGGCGACCACTATCTCTCGAAGGACGGCAAGAAACTGTTCTACGAAGTACGTCTGGAAAGCAGTTACGACCTCTGTGTCCGCGACATGAAGGAAGGCAATGTAAAAGTCCTCAAGAAAGGTGTTATGGGCAATATAATCCCTTCGTCTGACGAGAGTTACATATACATACCTTCTGCAGGCGGAATCAGCAGGATGAGCGTGAGCGGAAGTGAAGGCAAGACCATCACATACTCAGGCGAATATGAATTCAAGCCTAAGGCAGAACGTGAATACATTTTCGACCATATGTGGAAGCAGGTCAAGGAGAAATTCTACGATCCTGAACTGCACGGAGTGGACTGGGAATACTACAAGGAGAACTACTCTCAATTCCTCCCTTATATAAACAACAATTTCGATTTCCAGGAACTGATGTCGGAGATTCTCGGAGAACTCAACGCGTCGCATACTGGAGCACGTTTCCAGTACAGGTCAGGCCTGAATATGGGAAATCTGGGAGTTCTTTACGATGAGGATTACGAAGGTGACGGTCTGAAGATCAAGGAAGTACTTCCTGACGGAGCACTGTCATTGGCTTATCCTGAGATCAAGGAGGGCGACATCATCGCTTCTATCGACGGTAAGGAAATCAAGGCCGGCAAAGACTGGTATCAGCTGCTCACAGGAAGAGCAGGCAAGAAGACCGCCATCGTCATCAAGAAAGGCGGAAAGAAAGAGCAGGAGATTTTCGTGGAGCCTGCATTCACCGACTACAAGCTGATGTACAACAGATGGGTCAAGCAGAGAGAGGCAAAGGTGAAAGAGATTTCAGGCGGCAAAGTGGGCTACGTACACGTAGAAGGCATGAATTCGCCAAGCTACCGCGAGGTATATTCCAAGGCTCTCGGCAAATACCGTACTGCTGACGCACTCGTAGTGGATACACGTCACAACGGCGGCGGATGGCTTCACGATGACCTGGTAACATTCCTCAGCGGAAAGGCTTATGTGAATTACCAGCCGAGGGGCCAGTACATCGGCACAGACCCTTACAGCAAATGGGTAAAACCGTCCTGCGTTCTCGTATGCGAGGACAACTATTCTGACGCCTGCGGCTTCCCTTACGCTTACCAGTCATTGGGTATCGGCAAGCTCGTGGGAACCCCTGTAGCAGGAACAATGACTGCCGTATGGTGGGAAACACAGATCAATGGCAATATCGTGTTCGGCATCCCTCAGGTCGGCTCCTGGTGCATAAAGGAAGGCCATTACAACGAGAATCATCAGGTGGAGCCTGACATCCTTGTTTACAATGACCCCGCATCAGTTCTCAGAGGCGAAGACAAACAGCTGGAGACTGCCGTAAAGGAAATGATGAAAACATCTGAAAAATAATCAATATGGAAGACAGAAAAATAGTCATTATCCCTACCTACAATGAGAAGGAGAACATCGAGGCGATTATCCGCAAGGTGTTTTCTCTGGAAGGAGGGTACGACATTCTTATCATAGACGACGGCTCTCCTGACGGCACTGCCGCCATCGTAAAGGGCCTGCAGACCGAATTCAGCGAAAGGCTCTTCATGATTGAAAGAAAGGGCAAACAGGGACTGGGGACCGCCTATATCACTGGTTTCAAATGGTCGCTTGCAAACGGATACGACTACACCTTCGAGATGGACGCGGACTTCTCTCATAATCCTGAAGATCTGCCACGACTCTACAAAGCGTGCAAGGACGGAGCTGACCTCGCCATCGGTTCCAGATACTGCGACGGCATCAGCGTAATCAACTGGCCTATAGGCAGAATCATCATGTCCTACTACGCATCTGTATATGTACGCACGGTACTCGGCATGAAAGTCTATGACTGCACTGCCGGATTCAAGTGCTACAGCAATAAGGTATTGAGAGCCATTGACCTGGATGATGTAAGAATGAAAGGCTACGGATTCCAGATTGAGATGAAATACACCACATATAAGCTTGGATTCAAGATCACTGAAGTTCCGATCATTTTCGTGAACAGGAAGGCGGGCACATCCAAGATGAGCGGCGGCATATTCGGTGAAGCATTCTGGGGAGTCCTCGGGCTCAGGTTCAGGAAGATTCACGCCAAGAAGACAGAATAAGATGGATAAGAACAGAGTACTTCTGACAGGAGCGTCCATTGTCACGGCAGAAAAAGCAGGACAAGGGGCGCTCCTTATTGATGGAGAGACAATCGCAGGAGTCTGGTTCTTCGATGAAGACGGACTCGCAGAATATGAAAGCGAAAAGGTCAGCCCGGATACTCTTCAGAGAAGGGTCAATGCAGATGCCACACGGGATTTGAGCGGAAAACTCCTGATGGCCGGGGCCATAGATGCACATGTGCACTTCCGTGAACCGGGAATGACGCGGAAAGCCGACATGGCGACAGAATCCAGAGCAGCTCTGCTTGGAGGTGTCACATCATTCATAGACATGCCTAACACAGTTCCCGCGACTGTCAGCCTGCAAGAACTGGAAAAGAAATGCAGCCTCGCAGAAGGACGCTGCCATGCAAACTGGGGCTTCCATATAGGAGCAGACAATGTCAATGCAGACAATATCAAGGAATATCTGGAACGTTGTCATGACAGCAGGGCATTCGCAAGCGTAAAGGTGTTTATGGGCTCATCCACAGGCAACATGCTTGTGGACAGGCAGGAAACCCTCGACAAACTGTTCAGCATAAGCGGCTCACGCATTTTCATTCACAGTGAAGACGAAGCCATCATAAAGGCGAATCTTGCCGATGCCAAGCAGAAATTCGGCGAGAATATCCCGATGAGAGAGCACGAGAACATCCGCAGCAGACAGGCCTGCATACGCAGCACGATCAAGACATTGGAACTGGCGATGAATCACGGTACAGCTCTTCATATCTGCCATATCTCCACAGCAGAAGAAGTCGAAATGATACGTGCGGCCAAGCAATACAATCCTGAGATAACAGCCGAGACATCAGCCAATTACCTCTGGTTCTGCGACGAAGATTACGACAGGCTTGGAAGCCGTGTCAAATGCAATCCGGCAATAAAGACCGCCACGGACAGGGCTGCGCTGCGCAATGCATTGAAAGACGGCGTGATAGACACGATCGGCTCCGACCACGCTCCACACCTGAAGGAAGAAAAGGCGAGGCCATATCTCTCCTGCCCGTCAGGAATGCCTTCCATACAGCAGGAAGTCGCCGTGCTCCTTACCGTTGCAGATGAAGAGCAGATTCCATTGACCAGAATAGCGTCAGTTCTGTCCGAAAAGATTTCAGACATGCTGGGAATCGTAGGCAGAGGAAAGATTCAGACAGGGTACAAGGCTGACCTCATCATCATTGATCCGAAAAAGGAATTTACAGTCGGCGACAGCGACGAGGGCAATGCCGGACTCGCTTACAAATGCGGCTGGTCTCCTTATGAAGGCTGCAGACTTAAAGGCATGGTGGAGGACGTGTATCTGAACGGCAAATTAACTGTTCAGGACGGCCACCTCATCACCGAAACGGCTGCAGGTCAAAGACTTGAATTCAGAAACCGTTAAAGGGATTTCGGCTTGGACTTCGTGTATTGTGAGAATACGACTCCGATGCAAGCCACGAAAATACCGGCCCACTGAAGCGGCGTAAGAAGTTCTTGTCCGAGAATCCAGCCTGCCAATGCCGTGAATACAGGAATCGTGGACAGGAATATGCTGGACTTCGCTACACCGAGATGCTTTATCGTATTGGCCCACAGACCGAAAGCGATGCTTGAGCACAGCACAGCAAGACAGAGAATCGGCTTCCAGACGTCCCACGAAAGATACAGCTCTGCATCGAAGTTTTTCAGACCCGGGCCTGCGAACAACGGGAAAAGGAACACCGAACCGATGAGGAACTGATACATCACGATGACTGACGGAGAATAAGAATCTGTCAGATACTTCGTCAATGACGCGTGTCCCACCTCCGCAAGCACGGCGACAACGAGCAGGACAATACCCAAGACGAAGTGCTCACCCATGGACTCAGAGCACAGAGTCACCATCACGATACCGCCCAGGCACACAAGGATGCCGAACATATTGAACAATGAGAATTTCTCATTGAAAATCGCCATTCCTGCAATAACGGAGAAAATCGGGGCGGCAGCGATCAATAGAGAACTGATGGTCGGCGATTCCGTAAAGCGGATACCGTAAGTTTCGCAGACGAAATAGATGAACGGCTCGAAAAACGCAATGAGGATGAATTTGAGCACATGCTTCTTCTGCATCCGGATATTCTGTCCGGTAGCAAGGTTGAAAACAAGCAGCACCACACCGGCGATACTTATTCTGGCAAATACGATATATTCCACAGGAATGCCGAGAGCAAGCAGAGAGTCACTCCACAAATACGACATTCCCCAAAGCAATATAGCAAGGAGCGAAAGTAGATATACTCCCACCATTCCTGCTTTACCATTCATTGTTCCTTCAGCCATCTTATTACAATTACATTACAAATATAATTGTTTTCAAGTAAATCAAGAACAATCTGAAAGGAAAAATCTATATTTTCTTAATTTTTGTGAAAATTACTGCTGATTATCTTACTAATCTGAGGGATATTCTGCGTCTGTCCAAATCCACGCCAATAACCTTCACTGTCACGTGCTGATGCAGTTTCAATGTGACCTTACCATCTCTTCTGCCCATCTGGGAAACGTGGATCAGACCGTTTTCGTGGACACCCAAATCCACGAAGGCACCGAATGCGGTAATGTTGGTAACAATTCCCGGAACCTCCATTCCGACCTGCAGGTCCTCTATCGAATGTATGTCGTCTGCAAATGAAAACTCCTGCGCCGCCTCACGAGGATCCCGTCCAGGCTTCGCAAGTTCCTTGACAATATCATTGACAGTAGGCAGACCGAATTCCTTCTCGACAAATTTCTCAGGCTCTATCTTGGAACATAGTTCCTGGTTTCCGACAAGCTGCTCAGCAGTGACACCGAGATCGGAAGCCATTTTCGAGACGATATGATAGCACTCCGGATGCACAGCCGAGTTGTCGAGAGGATTCTCCGCACCCGGAATACGGAGGAAGCCTGCACATTGTTCAAAAGCTTTTTCCCCGAGACGCGGCACAGACATCAGGTCCTTTCTGGAGCGGAAACCGCCCTTATCTGAACGGGTCTTGACGATGGCTGAGGCCAATGCCGGACCGATTCCGGACACATAGCTGAGCAGATAACTGCTCGCCGTATTCAGGTTCACACCTACAGTATTCACGCAGCTCTCCACAGTATTGTCCAGTTTCTCCTTCAGAAGAGACTGGTCCACATCATACTGGTACTGCCCCACTCCCAACGATTTGGGATCAATCTTCACCAACTCCGCGAGCGGGTCCATAAGACGCCTTCCGATGGACACTGCACCTCTCACAGTCACATCCTCATCCGGGAATTCCTCTCTTGCAACATCCGACGCCGAGTAAATGGAAGCCCCGTCCTCGCTGACCACGAACACCTTGCATCCGTCAGGCAGCGGCACACGTTTTATAAAATCTTCAGTCTCACGGCTCGCTGTTCCGTTTCCTATAGCAATCGCTTGGATACCATAGTCTTCCAGCATCGATGATATAGATGTGATAGCCTTGATCTTCTCGTTCTGAGGAGGATGAGGATAGATGATTTCGTGATGCAGAAGATTTCCGTGCTCATCCAGACAGACCGTCTTGCATCCGTTACGGAATCCCGGGTCTATCGCCATTGTCCTTTTCTGGCCCACAGGTGCAGCGAGAAGCAACTGGCGCAAGTTTTCTCCGAAAACACGGATAGACTCCTGGTCAGCCTTCAGCTTGAACTCCTTCAGTATTTCACCGGTAATGGACGGTTCTATAAGACGCTTGTAGGCATCATCTACAGCCATACGGATCTGCTGTGCAAGTTCACCTGCAGGATATCTGCGCTCCTGACAGAAGTCATAATATATCTTGTTTCCGCATTTCTCAGGATCAGCGTCGATCTTCACGTTCAGCCATCCCTCCGACTCCCCTCTCAATATCGCCAGAAGCCTGTGAGCCGCAATTCTCGAAAGCGGTTCCGCATAATCGAAATAGTTCTCGAACTTCTGGGACTCAAGATTCTCCTTTCCGGCCTTGGTCACCTTGGACACCACACGCCTTGTACGGAATACCGACCTCATCGCCTCCCTGACCTTGGCTGATTCCGAAAGCCTCTCGGCAATGATATCGCGGGCACCTGCCAATGCCGCCTCAACATCAGGCACCTTGTCATTGACATACTTGGCAGCCTCTGCCTGCAGATTACGGACCTCTACAGCATACATCTTGTCCGCGAGCGGCTCCAGCCCGGCTTCTTTGGCCACAGTGGCACGAGTCCTTCTTTTCGGCCTGTACGGCAGATAAAGGTCCTCAAGTTCATTGGCATTGACACAATTCTCGATCGCGGAGCGCAGCTGGGGCGTCAGCTTGTCCTGAGAATCGATGGTCGCGAGTATCGACTCCTTCCTCTTCTCCATGTCCGAGAAGACTTCGGTCCAATGCTTGATAGACGCAACTTGCTCATCATCAAGGCCTCCGGTCCTTTCCTTACGGTAACGGCTGATGAACGGGATAGTACATCCCTCCTCGAAAAGAGCAGCACAATTTTCCACCTGCCAGTCCTTGACCAGCAACTTTTCTGCTATAAAATCAATGTAAATGGATTTCATCTATGTTATTAATCTTGAGACAATTCTTTCAATTCTTCCCTGTATGCGGAGAATATCTTGGATTTGGAAACGAAGCCCACATAAGTCCTGTCCTTCTTCACGACCGGCAGGTTCCAGGCATCCGTATTCTCGAACTTTTTCATCACGCTGTCCATCTTCTCGCCCTCATAGACATAGGCAGGAGAAGACTTCATATAATTATAAACGTGCATCTTATCATACAGCTCCGTCTGAAACATATCCTTTCTGACATCCTCAAGCGAGACATAGCCCTGCAGATGCCCCCGTGAATCTACCACAGGGAAGATATTGCGCGCCGAACTGGAAATCACCTGCACGAACTCGCCGAGCGTAGCATCTATGCATACCGGAGTAAAATTCGTCTCCACCACATCGGAAATCTTCAGAAGCGTAAGCACAGCCTGGTCACTGTCGTGGGTGAGAAGATCACCCGTCATTGCAATTCGCTTCGTATAAATCGAGTATTTCTCGAAGAGACGGATAGTTCCGAACGCTATGGTAGATGTAATGATAAGCGGGATAAAGAGTTCATAACCGCCTGATATTTCGGCGATAAGGAAGATTGCCGTCATCGGGGCCTGCATCACTCCAGCCATCAGTCCTGCCATACCCACCAGCACGAAATTCTGTTCCGGAACCACAAACTCAGTCCCTGCCATCAGAAGATTGGTCACCCTCGCAAGCAGGAAACCGGCGATTGCGCCCACGAACAATGTCGGACCGAAAGTACCGCCGACACCGCCTCCCGCATTGGTCAATGTCATTGAAAAGACCTTGAGAAAAAGTATCAATGCAAAGAATACAGGGACCAGCCACGGCTTGTGCAACATGAAAGAAAGTACAGTCTCCCCGTCATAGGAAATAGGCTGGCCGTTCAGGAGCGGACCGAGCGCGTCATAGCCCTCACCGTACAAAGGCGGGAACAGGAAAATGAGAAGTCCAAGACCAATGGCGCAGAACGCCCATTTGACATAAGGATTCTTCATCTTTCCCAACCTGTCCTCGAGTTTCAGCGTGGTTCTGAGGAAATACAATGAACAAAGTCCGCAGAAAAAGCCGAGGAGCACATAGAACGGGACGTTATGGATTTCAAACGGTGTCAATGTGCACTCGAACGGAAGGCTGTCGCCAAGAAATATATATGACACCATCGTGGCCGAGACCGTAGAAAGCAGCAGCGGCATCATTGACGTCATGGATATATTGAAAAGGAGAATTTCCAATGTGAAGAGCACACCGGCAAGCGGCGCCTTGAAAATTCCGGCCACTGCACCGGCCGCACCGCATCCCAGCAATATGGTAATGTTCCTGTAGGACATCCCCATATACCGCGCGAAGTTCGAGCCGATCGCCGCGCCTGTATATACGATAGGAGCTTCCGCACCGACCGAGCCTCCGAAACCGATGGTCAATGAACTGGTCAATATGGATGACCACATATTATGGGGTCTGATCCTGGACTCGTTCTTGGATACGGCCACCAGCACCTTGGTCACTCCATGACCGATATTGTCCTTGATCACAAGACGCAATATGAGAAGCGACAGGAGCATTCCGACTCCAGGATAAACCAAGTACAGGAAATTGTCCCCGGCACTGTCAAACCAGCTGGTCAGGCCACGATGAATGGCCCTGACGAGAGTTTCAAGCAGCACAGCGGCCAAACCGCTGCTTATACCCACGACAAGCGACAACAGAAGAAGCTTGTTCTTTTCGGGCAAGCCTCTCAAAAAAAGTTTAAATTCTGTCAGCCATTTCATCATCAGTACAAACTTACACAAAAGCGATGACAAAAAAAACCGGAAACGAAGAATTCGTTCCCGGCATAACTCTCATTGTACTTTTCCTAAGCGTCAGACGCATCATCATCACTGGAAGAATACTGGGAGATATTGTCATCCGGCAGTGTCTCACCTCCTGCTGTATCAGGAGCCGTGGTATCTCCATCCTCTGAGGCATCTTCCTCTAGCCATTTCTCGATGTCGTCAGGATTGTCAGTCTTGATTTTGATCTTCACAAGATAGATAGCATCCGGAACTTCGACAGTCACAGCATAGAAGCATGTGCCATCCGGCTTGTCATACTTTATCAGGTCAGGCAGATAGTCACTGAAACCCTTCGGATACTTCTCTACAAACGCTGCCGCAAGCTCCTTGGACATCTTCTCGTAGCTCACAACCGCTCTCTTTTTCTGATTAGTCGCCATATTATTTGTACCGTTACTTTTTATATAGTCTTTCGTTCTTCTTATTTCGCGATGCAATAATAGGACAATTTTTTCTAATACAAATATGTTATCTTACTTTTTTTTGAAGAAAAATGATTTTTGCATCTTTTTCTTGTCAGGATTGCGCTCCACGAATACCGGTTTCATCGTTCTCGGGTCCAGTCCGGAATAGAACATGACCGAGGAAGTCGTCATCGGAGTAGGCGTGAAGTCCTGCACCTGGTCCATATAGATTCCCTTCAATGCCGGATTCGAAGCCAACTTCTGCATATCGCTCATATGACATCCCGGATGCGAAGAAATAAAATACGGGACAATGCCGGTACGCAGCCCCGCATCCGAAGCGATCTTGTCGAATTCCTTGCGCAGACGGCAGAAAAGCTTGAACGAGGGCTTGCCCATGTAATAGAGGACATTGTCCTCAGTATGCTCAGGAGCGACCTTGAGTCTGCCGGACGTATGGTCCAGAATCAGTTCCTTCAGATACGGATAGGAAGTCTTGTCCACGAAGCCGTTTTCCGACAGGAACAAGTCATATCTGATGCCGCTGCCGATGTACGCATGACGGATTCCCTTGACCGAAGTGACATCGTGATAGAGTTTCAGAACCCTCGCATGACTTCTGTCCATATTAGGGCAAGGAGCAGGAAAAAGACACGACTTGCGCCTGCACACGTCACATAGAGCCGGATTCTTTCCCCTCATACCGTACATATTCGCAGTAGGCGCTCCCAAGTCAGAGATATTGCCCGCAAATCCCGGAACTTTCAGAAGACCTTTCACCTCCTTCAATATGGACTGCTCGGAACGCGACTGTATGAACTTGCCCTGATGCGCCGCAATCGTGCAGAAATTGCATCCTCCAAAGCACCCGCGGTGAGTATTGATGGAATACTTGATCATATCGTAGGCAGGAATTCTCTTGCCCTTGTAGCGAGGATGAGGCATCTTCGTGAACGGCAGGTCCCAGAACGAATCCATATCCTTCTCGTCTGAAGGCGGATAAGGCGGATTGATCTGGACATAACCGTCTCCGGTACCTTCCAACAAGGTATCAGGATGCATCATATTCGCATGAATCTCAATATGATGGAAGTTCTCTGCAAATGCTCTCTTGTCTCTCTTGCACTCTTCGAAGGAGTGAAGAATCAGCACACCTTCCTTGGGCTTAGGCTTTCCGCTCACATAGAACGCTATCTGCGGAATCTTGTGCATATCGTGACGACTTCTGCCCGCCTCGATACCGCGGGTCAGTTCCAGCATCGGCTTCTCCCCCATTCCGTAGCACAAATAGTCCGCGCCGCTTGTCACCAGTACCGAAGGCATCAGACAATCCTTCCAATAGTCATAGTGGGTAAGCCGCCTCAACGAAGCCTCGACTCCGCCAATGACCACAGGCACATCCGGATACAGTTTCTTCAGGATCTTGGTATAGACAGTCACTGCGTAATCCGGCCTCTGTCCGAACTTCCCGTCAGGGGTATAGGCATCATCGTGCCGGAGCCTCTTGGAAGCCGTATAGTGGTTCACCATCGAGTCCATGGCCCCTGCATTGACACCGAAATAAAGACGCGGCGCACCCAACTTCTTGAAATCCCGCAGGTCGTCGCGCCAGTTCGGCTGAGGCACAACAGCAACGCGCCAGCCCCATTTCTGAAGCCAACGCGCTATACATGCAGTTCCGAAAGAAGGATGGTCCACGAAAGCGTCACCGGAAAACAAGATAACGTCAATGTAATCCCAGCCTAATGCCTCCACCTCTTTCACAGAGGTAGGAAACATATATGCTTCCTTCTGTTCAGCCATATTGTCAAATTACATTCTTTCAGGAAGTACGATACCGAGCAGTCCCATCGCCTTCGTCAGCACATCCGCCAAAGTCTGGATGAGGACCAGCCTGAAATTCTTCACGAGCACATCCTCTTCCTGGAGAATGCGGGTTTCGTGATAGTACTGGTTGAACTCCTTGGCAAGGTCATAAGCATAGTTCGCGATCACTGCCGGCGAATATTCGGCTCCGGCCTCCGCCACCTTCGCAGGATACAGGTTCAACATCTTGACCAGACGGACCTCCTTCGCAGAAAGGGCAATGTCATTCCTGAGCGAAGCGGCATCGTGGCTGACACCCTGCTCATCAGCCTTTCTCAAAATAGATTTGATACGGGCATGAGTATATTGGATGAAAGGACCGGTATTACCGTTAAAGTCAATGGACTCCTTAGGATTGAAGAGCATCGTCTTCTTCGGATCGACCTTCATTATGAAGTATTTCAATGCTCCGAGACCGATGGAGTGATACAGTGCATCTCTCTCAGCCTCAGGCATATCCATAAGCTTTCCTGACTCTTCAGAAGTAGCTTTCGCCTCCTCGTACATCTTCTCTATAAGGTCATCGGCATCCACCACAGTTCCCTCTCTTGACTTCATTTTTCCTTCCGGCAGTTCTACCATACCATAGGAAAGGTGGAAAATGTCGTCCGCCCATTTGAAGCCGAGTTTCTTGAGAATAAGCTTGAGCACCTGGAAATGATAATTCTGCTCATTTCCTACCACATAGACATGCTCGTCGAGATTATACTCTGAGAAACGTCTCTCAGCCGTCCCCAAGTCCTGGGTCATATACACTGATGTTCCGTCGCTACGGAGAAGAAGTTTTCTGTCAAGGCCGTCAGCAGTGAGGTCACACCAGACTGAACCGTCCGGGTCCTTCACGAAAACGCCCATATCCAATCCCTTCTGCACCAGTTCCTTACCGAGAAGATATGTATCTGACTCGAAATATGTCTTGTCGAAAGAAATGCCGAGGGCCTTGTAGGTCTCATCGAAACCTTCCATAACCCATCCGTTCATCTTCTTCCACAAATCACGCACTTCCTTGTCGCCCTGCTCCCACTTCACAAGCATTTCGTGAGCCTCTTTCAGGCAAGGAGCCTCTTTCTCGGCTTCTTCCTTGCTCATTCCACCGCTTACGAGAGCATCCACTTCTTTCTTGTAGATGTCATTGAACATCACATAGCAGTCGCCTACCAGATGGTCGCCCTTCTTGCCGGAGGACTGAGGTGTCTCGCCATTGCCGGCCTTCAGCCAGGCAAGCATCGACTTGCAGATATGGACGCCGCGGTCATTGACCAATGTCACCTTCATGACATTGTTTCCGCAGGCCTTCAACAGTCTTGAAACGGAGTCTCCCAAGAGATTGTTCCTGATATGGCCGAGGTGAAGCGGCTTGTTGGTGTTAGGGGAAGAGAACTCCACCATAATGTTCTTTCCTGTGCTCGGCAGGGTTCCGAAATTCTCTGCTGAAGCTATTTCAGCAAAAAGCTCGTTCCAGTAAACCTGCGAGAAAAGGAGATTCAGATATCCCTTCACGCTGTTGTAGCCAGCAATCTCGGGAACATTGGTCTTGAGCCACTCTCCTATCGCATTTCCGGTATTGTCCGGTGAAGCATGTGTAATACGCAAAAGAGGGAAGACAACTAACGTGTAGTCGCCTTCGAACTCTTTTCTTGTAACCTGTATCTGGAGGGAAGATGCATCGACATCTGCTCCGTAAACGCTTTTTATGGCCTCAGCGGCCTTATTCTGAATAAATGATTCCGGTGTCATCTTAAAGCAAACCTAAAATTATCCAAGATACCCTTTGAGGAGTTTGCTTCTTGACGGACTCTTGAGCCTTCTGATAGCCTTCTCCTTGATTTGACGTACTCTCTCCCTTGTGAGGCCGAACCTCTCTCCGATTTCCTCGAGCGTCATTTCCTGACATCCGATTCCGAAGAAAGATTTGATGATCTCACGCTCCCTGCTGGACAATGTGGACAGAGCCCTCTCTATTTCAGTATTGAGAGACTCATTCACCAGTCCTCTGTCAGCACTTGGAGAATCTGTGTTAGGAAGCACATCCAGCAGACTGTTGTCTTCTCCCTCAACGAAAGGAGCATCCACCGAGACATGTCTTCCTGAAACTCTGAGCGTATCAGATATCTTGTCCTTAGGGACATCTATCATCTCAGAAAGCTCGTCGCTTGACGGCTGCCTTTCATTTTCCTGCTCGAATTTCGACAGCGCCTTGTTTATCTTGTTGAGCGAACCAACCTGGTTCAGAGGAAGTCTCACGATTCGGGACTGCTCAGCCAATGCCTGAAGAATCGACTGACGAATCCACCATACGGCGTAGGAGATGAATTTGAATCCCCTCGTCTCATCGAATTTTTCAGCAGCCTTGATAAGTCCCAGATTTCCCTCATTGATAAGGTCAGGGAGACTCAAGCCCTGATTCTGGTACTGTTTCGCAACAGAAACCACAAATCTCAAGTTCGCTCTTGTAAGTTTCTCCAATGCTCTCTGATCACCTTTTCTGATTCTCTGGGCAAGTTCCACCTCTTCTTCCGGCGAAACCAGCTCCTCTCTACCGATCTCCTGGAGATATTTGTCCAGGGAGGCACTCTCACGATTGGTGATCGACTTAGTAATTTTAAGTTGTCTCATATACGTTTTTTACTCTTTGCCGAACGCAAAGTAGGACGCCTTGCCGTTTCTGGTAACACCTTCGACATAGATAGCCCTCTTCGCCTTCTTTGCTATGTTGATTACATCTTCAGGGTCGCTGACAGGCTGATCATTGACATAAAGGATTACAAAGCCTTCCACAGCGCCTGCATCCTGTACCTTGCCCGGTCCTACAGACACTATTTCCACACCTCTCTTGAGTCCCAACTGGCTTCGCGTCTCATCGGACAGTTTCTTCAACTTGGCGCCATAGAATGCCACCGAGCCGTCAACGTCCTTGGAGCCGGTTTCCATAGATGTACCCTGGAATGTAACCTCTACCGTCTTCTCCTTACCGTCCCTGACAATGGTTATTTCAGCCTTGTCTCCCGGATGGTACGAGCTGACTTTTTCCTGCACAGAAGAAGGAGTGGTAATCTCTGTGGAATCCACTGCGACGATGACGTCACCCTTCTGAATTCCCGCCTTGTCAGCTGCTCCTCCTTTCACGACCTCCTCTATATATACACCTTTTGGAGAAAAAAGTTTCAAATCTTTAGCTCTTTTGTCATCAATTTGTGACATTGACACTCCGAGCAACGCTCTCTTGACACTTCCGAAATCGATCAGATCCTCAGCAATCCTCCTCACGATATTTGAAGGCACAGCGAAAGAATAACCGGTGAAAGATCCTGTCTGTGAAATAATTGCGGTATTCACGCCTACAAGTTCGCCCTTCTGGTTCACAAGCGCACCGCCACTGTTTCCAGGATTTACGGCAGCATCAGTCTGAATGAATGACTCAATCTTGAACTCACCCTGCTGATGAGGCATCTGACGGCCCTTGGCGCTGACAATGCCGGCCGTAATGGTAGAACGGAGGTCATACGGACTGCCGATGGCGATCACCCACTGTCCAAGTCTCAACTTGTCAGAGTCGCCGAAAGGAATGACAGGCAGGCCTTCCGCATCTATCTTCAGGATTGCTACATCGGTAGCCGGGTCTGTACCAATGACTTTCGCAGGATAAGTCTTGTTGTTGTTCAATGTGACTTCCACTTTGGTAGCGCCGTCCACCACGTGATTGTTGGTCACGATATAACCGTCCGCACGGATGATCACGCCTGAACCGCTCGCCTGCTGGTCTCTGGACTGCGGAGCCATCTGGTCACCGAAGAAGAACTTGAAGAACGGATCTGAAATCGCGGATGCCTGCTGGTGTATGGTCACTTTCACATAGACCACAGCATCTACGGCAGACTCGGCCGCATAAGTAAAATCAGGATATTCCGTCGCTGACAAATTGACAGTTCTGTATGCTGAGCCGTCTGCCGCCAATGCAGCGGTCTCACCTTCGGATACAAGTTTCGGTGTACAAGCCTTGACTACGCCGAATGCTGTCAGCGCGGCAACACCGACTGACGCCAGAAGATTTAGCAATGATTTGTTCATATTCATTGAATTTTAAAATTTCACATTCAAAGACACGCTGCAGAGAAAACCGCAACGATGTCCGTAACCGGGCAGATGAAAAATCAAAATATATGCCACAATTCCAGAAAATTACCTACCTTTGTAAGAAGCCTTTCTTCTTCCTGAGAAGGAAGGTCAATGACGGCTGACACATATTAAAAGATAATTAAAATAGCACGTATATGAAATTTGTCACATCAAGCTCAGAACTGCTGAAAGGACTCATGTCCGTATCCAAGGCAATTCCTGCCAAGACCAATGAAGCAATACTTGAGAACTACCTTTTCGTACTGGGGAACAACAGCCTCGAAGTGACCGCCTCTGACAAGGAGATCACGATGAAGACTTCCATCACTGTGGAAACTTCAGGAGCAGAGGACGAAGGCAAAATCGCGGTGCCGGCAAGACAGCTGAATGACCTCCTGAAGGAACTTCCTGACCAGCCGCTCACTATCAGGACCATCAGCGACAACCAGTTTGAATGTATCTGGTCGAGCGGCTCATCCACATTGCCTTTCTTCAACCCGGACGACTATCCGGAGTGCAAGAGCGTGGAAGAGGGCTTCAAGACTGTGGTATTCACAGGAGCAAGCCTCGTGGACGGCATCAGCAAGACCATCTATGCATCCTCAGACGAGGACAACCGTCCGGTGATGAACTCCATATTCTTCGACATCAAGCCTGAGGCAGCCACTCTCGTAGCATCTGACCTTCAGAAACTTACATGCTACACTGCTGACGACGTGAAGGCAGCGGAGCCTTGCTCGTTCATACTGAACAAGAGACACGCGGCCATATTGAAATCAGTAATAGGCAGAGACGTGGAGGAGATTACCATAGAGTTCGATTCCAAGACAGTAATCTTCAAATTCGACAACACCACGGTCATCTGCAGCCTTGTTGTAGGCAAATATCCTGACTACAGGACCATCATTCCTCAGAACAACTCAAACATTCTCAGAATAAACAGGCTCGTGCTTCTGAACACGGTACGCCGTATCTCCGTATGTTCTCCGAAAGGCTCGAACCACATCAAGTTCGACCTGGCACCGGGCTCTCTGGAGATTTCCGCTCAGGATCCTGGATTTGAGATCGCAGCACACGAAAAGGTTTCCTGCCAATATGACGGAAGCGAGATTACCATCGGCTTCAAGTCCACCCACATCATCGAGATGCTCTCCAACATGTCATGCGACGAGGTTGTCATGAAGTTTGTGGACAAGCGCAGATCCGCTCTTCTCCAGCCTTCTGAAGAGGAACTGAAGACCGAGAAAGTATTCGGTATCGTAATGCCTATAATGGTAAAGTAAAATGGAACTGAATCTTGAAAAACCGCTCCTGTTCTTCGACATTGAAAGTACAGGACTGAATATCGTGTCTGATGCCATCGTGGAACTCAGTTTCGTCAAGGTATTTCCGGACCATCATCATGAGGTAAAGACATGGCGGGTATGTCCGTGGGACTACTCTGCCGGAAAGCAGAAGAGCATCGATCCGGGTGCCAGCCAGGTGAACGGCATCAAGGACGAGGATGTCGCAGGTGAAAAGAAATTCATCGAGATAGCTCCGGAGGTGGTTTCTTGGCTGAAAGACAGCGACTTGGCAGGTTACAATTCCACCAAATTCGACCTCCCTATGCTGGCTGAGGAAATCGAAAGGGTAAGAGCATACTGCAACAGCAGGCTGAAAGACCCGAAATGCAGCGAGGAGAAAAAGGCCAAAGCCAGACAGACCCTGGAGGCAATCGACATTGACCTGCACTCGAAACTGATGGTGGACGTGCAGACGATATATCACTATATGGAGCCGAGGAACCTGAAGGCCGCTTACCGTTTCTACTGCGGCGGCGAGGATTTCGAGAATGCCCATTCTGCGGAAGCAGACACATTGGCAACATATGAAGTTCTCAAAGGCGAACTGGAAAAGTACCAGGAGGCTGACAAATTCCATGAAGTTCCGCTCAAGAACAATGTGGACTTTCTTTCATCAGTAGGCGGACGCCCACGCACAGTGGACTATGCCGGAAGACTTGTGCTCGGAAAGGACAACGAGCCGGTCATCAGTTTCGGAAAACACCGCGGCAAGACTGCCAAAGAGGTGTTCGAGATGGAGCCGGCGTATTTCGCATGGATTGAAAACGGCGAGTTCACGATGGACACCAAGCGTCAGTTCGCACGCTTGAGAGAGCGGTTCGAGCAGGAAAAGAAGGAGGCTATGAGTAAACCTCTTGAAGGTGAAGCGCTTAACGATGCGCTTAGCAAACTGAAGGGAAAATTTGAACATGGCAAATAGCCTCAATACTCGCGCTCAAAGGACATGAACATCATCGTAAAGACCGCTTCAGGCCATATCATTGTCAGGCCAGACACGACGTGGGAAAAGGACAACGAAGACGTTTTTCCTCAGGATTTCATTGACACCCTGACATTTGCTCCGGTAATGTTCGCAAGAGTGTGCAAGCCGGGGAAATGCGTCGGGGCAAGGTTCGCTGACCGGTATTACGACAGCGTGAACTTCGGCGTGTTGCTCTATCCTGAAAATCTGATAGGGACTGGCAGTGAAGACTTTGCAGCCGCATCCTGCATTGACCATACATCATTCCTGCCGGCGCCTCTCTATCAGAAATGCGTTGCGCAGAACACCGAAAACGAGTTCGTGCTGATGCGGGAAGGAAGTGAGATCTTCAGGATCAATGCGAGCGGGACAGGCAGTTTGGAGGCGGCTCTTACGGAGGCTTCAGGCAGAATTTATCTCAGGACCGGCGACCTTGTGGCAGTAGAACTTTCGTCACGCAGCCATCTGTGGTCGAGAGAAGACGGTATTGTCAATGTCCAGGGCACATTCTGCGAAAACCAGATCATTGACTTCAACATCAGGTAGTTATGCATTACGACATCATCATTATCGGTGGCGGCGCGGCAGGTCTTATGGCCGCTTACGGAGCCGGAACCGCATCGAAAGAGCGCCCGTCTGTCCTTGTCCTCGAGAAAATGCCGAGGCCGGGCAGAAAGATAATGATTACCGGCAAGGGAAGATGCAATTTTACCAACGTAAAGGGCTGGAGCGATTTTTCCTCACACGTAAGGTCTAATTCCAATGTCCTGAGACCGGCATTCTACAGCCTCCCTCCCGATGCGCTGATAGATTTTTTCAATGCCAACGGAATGGAATCGGTGGTGGAACGTGGAGACAGGGCGTTTCCGGTTTCGCACAGGTCCATGGATGTGGTGGATGCGCTTTATAGTGCGGCACGGAATGCTGGCGCAAGAATTATGACAGATGCGGAAGTCACCGGAGTACGCATGGAAGAGGAGTTCGGAAACCGTATCTTCGCAGTGGAAACCGCTGACGGCCAGAGTTTTTCATCAGGCAGGCTGATTATCGCCACTGGAGGTCTCTCATATCCGAATACAGGTTCTACGGGCGACGGATATACATTCGCCAAGTCACTCGGACATAGCATAAAACAGTGTTTCCCTTCATTGACGGCACTTGTTCCGAAAGAGTACAAGCTTCCGCTGGAGGAAAATAGTCCTGAACTTAAAGGGCACGTGGACAGGAGCTCCGCGCTTTCCGAAACCGGAACTGCCCTGTGCGGCAATTCATTGAAAAACATAGGCATAAGACTTTTCGTGAACGGAAGTGAGGTTCAGGAAATGGAGGGCGACATTGACTTTACTGACGGCGGTCTCGAGGGCCCGGCAGGGTTTGCGATAAGCCGTAACGCCGTGAAGGCGATTCTGAACGGCAGCAAGGGGAAAGTGGCGCTGGACCTGAAGAGCGGTGTGCCTGCCGAGGAGTTCGAGAAAAGAGTCGCCGAACTGTGGAAAGAAGTGGGGGCGGATCCGAGAAGCAAGGGCAAAAGCGTACGGCAGATGACCAAGGTGCTTCTGGGCAAACTGATGCCATGGGAAATAATTCCGGGCTTCATGAAGTGCCATCCCGAAATAATAAGCGGAAGCAAAGGAAAAGAGACGCTCAAGATGCGTGCTCTTGTCAATGCTATCCGCAACTGGGAATTCGACATAGCCGGATATGTGGGCTATGAGCGCTGCGTCATCACGGCAGGCGGCGTTTCCTGCGACGAAATCGTGCCTAAGACGCTCAGTTCCAGAAAATGCCCCGGTTTGTATCTCTGCGGCGAAGTGCTTGATATTGACGCAGATACCGGCGGCTATAATCTTCAGATCGCTTTCTCAACCGGTTATCTTGCCGGAAGGTCCGCTGCACTGTCGCTTTAGTTTTTCAGAACAGCTTCTCATGCGCTGCTCTCATCGCTTCAAAGCTTTCATCAGAGACTTCACTACCCTCTGCGCCTTGCGGCTCGGAAGTATCCAGACATATGCTGTCAATGCAGCCAAAACCACTGCGCAGATGGTGTTCAGCACACCGTGCACGAATACTATATCCAGGACGAAACCGGCCAGAAGGACAGCCATCACCACTCCCCTGAGCATCGTGCTGCGGTTGCCTTCCTTGAACGTAGCCGCATAACGGTGAGGATCAGACTCGCCACCGTCGGCGCTCTCCAGATGGCAGGAGATGTATCGCACCCGCCAAATGGTGGACCAGTCCAGAAACAGGTCGCACTCGCCTGTTGACTCCGGAAGTTCCGCTTCAGACAAATCTGCCGGCTTCAAGACCTTGCCATAGACTTCCATTTCAGCTTTCACCTGTCCTAAAGTGTCTCCAAAGTCGTTTTTGGTTTCAAACAACACCATTCCCGCGTCCAGCATCTGGACTTTTCCGTCAAACTTTTTCATATCTCGTATCGTATCAATTCTGTTTAGCCAATTTCTTATAATAATGCAAAGGCGCATCCTGAATCAGTCCCGGATGCAGGATTCTTATCAAATCTGAAAGAATCAGATCAGGGCGGACCGCTCCGCTTTCCCAGAAGTCGTTGCCACCGCCCGGCGTAGTGCGCAAAGTATTGTTATATGCATTGTCAGCGCAGCCGAACTTTCCGAAAACCGGTGACGAGGCGTATAAGGCATCGAGAGAGTCGAACCATCCTGTATTCAGCCACACCTGCGCATCTTTCGACAGCAGATACGCCTGCTCCACGGAAACCGTTCCGGACTCGGATTTTCCAGCAACGGCTCCGAGCACCTCTCCCCCGGCATCATGTATAAGCCGGGACATATAATTGTCGCCGCCCGGGATGTACCAGACATCGGAATACGGGACATTGACAAGGACTTTCTTTCTCTCATTATCCTGATTTACAGCACATTGCACTATAGCAGAGAGCGAATCATAATCTGCACGGACCGCCTCATATAAAGAATCTGCCACAGCCGTCTTTCCTGTCAATGCACCGAAAAGTTTTATATACGAAGTCCGGCCGAGCGGATTGTTCTCCAGATAATCATTGAGCACCAGTACATTGACACCCAACGAGCGGAGCTTTTTCACGAAGTCGGAACCGGGCAGGCTGTAGGCCGTCACGAGGTCGGGCGACATTGACAATATCCTTTCATAGTCAGCTGCCACATCCGAACCGATATCAGCAACTTTGCCTTCGGCGAAACGCCTCTGTATCAATGTATCAGAAATATATTTTATACCTGAGACACCGCATATCAGGCTATCGCATCCGATTGCTGAAAGGCAGGCGATGTGACTGGAGGACATGCATACGAGCCTCTTAAGATTTCTGTCCAATGTGATGCTGTCCTGAATGCTGCCGTCAGGATGGTACGTCCATATCCGGCACGCTGTTCCTGACGTGTCTATCCGATAGAGTACGCTGCCAGGCTTTTCCGTCTCCGTGCGGTGTGTGCACGAGGCGAAAGCGAGCAGCAGGACTGCAACAGACATGAACCGGAACAGTCTCATAAGGCCTAAATCGAATCAGGATAGTTTATATCCATACAGAATTTAGGGACTTCCGGATTTGCATCACAATGGCTGGCCCTGACTGCGGACCACATTGACCTGACTATCTCAGGGTGCGAAGCAGCAACATCGTTCTGCTCCTGCGGGTCATCATTGAGATTGTACAGTTCCATTTCGGAGTTGCCCTTCAGTACTTTGCGCACGATGCCTTTCCATTCTCCAATCCTGACTGCCACCCAGCCCTTGGATGCCGGAAATTCCCAGTAAAGGTATTCGTGGTCGCGCTGCGGTGCCAAGATCATGTCATTGGCCTTGGCATAACGCTGTCCGCCACGAGTCTCCGCCAGAACGGTCGGCGCGAAGGAAACGCCGTCATTCTCAGGGGCATTGACACCGGCGATTTCCGCCAATGTAGGCATCAGGTCGGCGAAACTGGACATGCGTGTTATACGTCCGCAATTCTTGTTGTTGCCCCAGCGCAGGATGAACGGCATTCTGATTCCGCCTTCGTGCAATGATGATTTTCCCCAGCCTTTACCGCATTTGAACGGGCCGCCGCTCTGGAAATACTCCATCGGAGAGTTGCCGTTGCTTGCCGGGCCATTGTCTGAAGATACGATAAATATGGTGTTGTCCCAGACTCCGAGATCCTTGAGTTTCTTGACGAGTTTGCCGACTTGCGTGTCAATGTGGGTAACCATAGCAGCATAGGTCGCGTGAGGGTATCTGTTCGGAAGGTACATTCCAGGGTTTGTGCAAGGTTCCTCGTCTCCGAGTTTGTCCACATAGTACTTCACCTCATCGGCCGGTGCCTGGACTGCGCTGTGCGGAACAGTTGTAGTCCACATCAGGAAGAACGGTGAGGAGGCATTGTCCTCCACAAACCTGACCATCTTGTCATACATCAGGTCACAGCTGTAATTCTTTCCTCCGTATATTTCGTAGTTGGCCGGATCGTATCTGTCCAGCGAGTCAGGAAATCTGCAACCCTGCACGACGAGGTCATTGCCAGTCTCGACTTCAACTCCGTTCTCCCATAGTTTCACAGGGTAGTATGAATGCGCAAGTGCCTGACAATTAAATCCATAGAAATAGTCAAACCCCATTGTATTCGGCAGAGATGCGCTTTTCGGAAAGCCAAGTCCCCACTTTCCCACCATTGCTGTCCTGTAACCGGCCGACTGCAGCATTGTCGCAATCGTCTGTGTTCCTTCTTCGAGAGGAAACTGCCCCTGTTCTTCCGGATTCAGGAACACTCCGTTCCATCCGAGGCTGTCTTTAGGGACATAATGTTCTTCATTTGCGCGTATCTGGCTGTGGCCCATATGCTTGCCCGTAAGAAGACAGCATCTGGACGGAGCCGAGAGCGGCGCTGCTGAATACATATCCGTGAACAGCAACCCCTGCGAGGCCAATGCATCTATGTTCGGCGTTTCGATTTTCTGCTGCCCGTAGCATCCCAAGTCGCCATATCCGAGGTCGTCGAAAAGCAGGAAAACCACATTGGGTTTCTTCACGTCCTGTTTCCCGCAGGCGCACAGGCTCAGTGCCGCCGTTGCCGCTGTTACAAGTTTTTTTCCGTTATTCATCAGTTTGTCAGTTTAGTGGTGTCATATTATCGTCGGGACATGTCCGCAGGCGGGCAGGAATTTGTCCAGCAGATCGGATTTGTCCAACTTGATGAAGCAGGTGGCAGTGCCGTCCGTGCAGCAGAAATGGTCGGTTTCGAGGACCTGCCTGTCAATGATGATGTGCACTTCTTTTGCAGATTCCAGACAGGCGCTCAGGACCGTAGTGGCGCCATGCTCAGTTCCGGCTATCTCCATAAGCTTTTCGCCTGAGGCGAATGAGACTCTTGAGATTCCGAGAGCATGGCCGAAATCCTTGGTAATGAAAGGTTTGTCTGCAGGCATGGCATACAGATAGAAAACAGTCTGCTGACGGTTGCACAGAAACACGGTCTTGACTATCCTCTCCCCGATTGCCGCGTCGATATTTCGGCAATCCTCCATCGTTATTCCCGGATCGGTATCCACCCGCCCGAAAGGTATATTGTTCTGAGCCAATGTCTCATACACCTTCTTCTGCAACGGCGTCGCAAACACTTCCGGCGCATCTCTCTTTATTTCACTAACGTAAAACACAGCACATTCTCTAAAAAACAACCTTTAAAGTTAATGAAATAATTTGAGAATTGCTCCAGCAGTACCGGTTTTTGCTGAGGGCGGTTTCGGGCGTGTCAGAATGTTATTGAGGGCGTGGAACTTTGCCCTTGCCGGAAACGCACTTGAACTTGTAAGTGAGGGTTCCTGTCACAGGCTGGGTGGAGCGTTCGTCACGCAACACCGAATATCCCGAAAGATACAGGATATCATCCCCCTCCAGCCGGACATTCATCTTATAGAAATAGCCTTGGCAGCGACCGTCATCGGATATTTTCCCATAATTAGGGTCAATGCCCAGATCATAATTCCCTGACGAGTCCACGGTGAATGTCGGCGTATAAACACGCTTGTTCCAAAACGCACTTGAAGTATTCATGTAGATATCTTCTATCAGCAGGCTGATACTCACGGAAGTCCGATACGGCACCGTCATGTCTATCTCTATTCCGGTTTCATCTGTCAGGTCCGGCACCTCTTTCAATTCATCAAAAATCGAAGCGGAAGCCACACCATCGCCATTCAGGTCCACCGGAGCCCCGTCCCATTCCGCGCCGACGAGCTCATACTCACCGACAAGCCTGTCCATCGCGGCACGTGCCGCCTCCGTCATATCATACGAGACCTTATCCTTGTCACACGCTACCGCGGCCATAAGGGTCAATGTCAATGCAAGCGCAAAATTTATCTTGTTCATAACAACTATCTCTTTTTAAGGTCAATACAGAAATCCGCCGGAGTCATAATCGAAACCATGCCGGTACCGCCGCTGACATTGCTCGGATAAGGAATTTCATCAATGAAGTTCCAGGAACCCTGCTCCGAATTGTCGAATGCGTAGTCGTTCATATAAGTATAGGTGCTTCGGGACATTGACAATACACGGAAACAGATTTTCCCGTATTCGGCCGGCACATATTCGTCACGCGACCATGAATTCGGATAATAATTATGCAGAAGTGTCTTTTCCACAGCCAGTTTCAATATATATTCCCTGTCAGCGAAAGTATTGTCAGTAAACAAGTTATATTCATTGGCATAATAATTATCCACGTCACTGGAATTGTCTTCCTTACCTGTTTTCAGATTCCTGTACAGCAGGCTCTCGTACTTGTTGTCGAAGACGATATCCCTGGAGGCCCTGCACAAGAACTGGCCTTCCTTGTATGGACTGCCGGACGGCACTTCTGAAGCCCTGTACTCTGATTCATAAGACATTACCATACGGTAGAAATTCCTTTCTCCGGCAACGTCCTGCAGATGGACCTTGGTCATATAGAATCCTGTCAGTTCGCCTCCTTTGTTCTTCGCCATGAATGACGACGTATCCACGGCATTGACAACAGGCGCCTTGGGAGCGACACCGGTCACCTCGGCATGGGCATCGCCGGCATCGACCGTGATCCTGACCTCGTCACCGGCATTGAAAGGAGCCTTGAACCGGATGGCATTGGCATAGTACGAGAACCGGTCCGGCTCGGTCACCTTGTCCGTAGATGTCACCAGTTTGCCGTTCACGTAGCAGTCCAGATGGGCAGCCTCGACAGGTTTCACATCGTCATACATGCCCCAGGTAAGATAAACCGTATGCAGCGTGTCGCCCGCCACCAGATTGCCGTTCACCACGAGCATCTTCTCCGGGCCCTCCCTGCGCAGGTCAATGTACTCTTCACATGCGACAGACATCATTGCCGCAATTATTATCAATATTGACTTCTTCATGATTTCTAGAACTTATATGTGTAACTGAAAGAAGGAAGGAACAAGAGGAAGGTCTTCTTGCTCAATGCCGGAATGTACGTGGATTTTCCGGTGTCCGGGTTCTTCACTTCCCTGCTGTCCAAAGTTACCCAGTTAGGATTTTTGGCGCCATAGGCATTGTACATTCCGAAGTTCCAGATCCGCTCGCCATGACGTTTCTTCTTGTGGATATTGACACTGAAATCAAGCCTGTGGGACGGCGGAAGCCTGTAATTGTTCCTGCTTGAAATATAGTCCACCATCGACATTCCCTTTCCGTCCGGCGAAAGTGTGAGAGTAGATCTGGTGGAAACCGTCATCCAGTTTCCGGAGGCGATGGTCCATATTGCGCTCAGGTCCACTCTTTTACCGAGTTTCTGATTCAGGCTGACACAGAAGTTGTGCCTGCGGTCATACACGAACGGAAAGCGTTTTCCGTTGTTGATGGTACCGTCGCGGAAGATGCGGTCGGTCTTGGACAATGTATATGAGACGGTTCCGGTGGTGCGGCCAAGTGTCTTCTGGACATAGAGTTCCACGCCATACGACTGGCCCTGTCCCATTTCCACGTTCTCCTCCCAGTCAGCGGCTGAGGAGAATGACATCTTGCCGTCTTTATATTCAAGGACATTGTTCATCTGCTTCCAATAGCCCTCCACCGAGAATTCCCATCCTTTCAGCCCGCTGTAATATGTGCCGAGAGAGACGATGTCCGATGTTACCGGCTTGATGTTCTTGGTAATAGGCACCCAGAGGTCAGTAGGGAGACTCAGGTTGCCAGATGTGAGCTGATGCACGTATTGCGACATCCTTGAATACGCTGTCTTGACAGCCCAGCCCTTGCCGAATGAGACCTTGACCGCCGCACGTGGTTCCGGACAGAAATATGTACGGCCATTGACCAGAAACAGGCTCAGATGCAATCCGGGATTGAACGAGAAATGCTCCCCGAAGGTCATATCATCTTCAATATAGGCCGACAGTTCATTGCCATACAAGTTCGGACTGGCGTCGTTCACCTTGTCGCTTGTTTCCTTATTTCCGCCAATGCTGTTGATGCTGCGTGACCTCTCCACTTCCGGACGGTAAAGGTGATTCACGAATTCGCCGCCGAATTTTATCAGATGGGTAGGCGCAGGAATATAGTCGAAGTCTATCCTTGCGCCCAGATCACGGATGCCTGACGTGTAGGAATATCTGTACTGCTTGTCGTAGTTCTCCGTCTCGGATTTCAGAATTTCCCTGGTATTGGTGACCATGTTCATCTTGTATGTATTCCACGAAACCGAAGTATTTGCAAACAGTTTGCTGTTGAAGACATGGTTCCACCTTACCGAGGCCAATGTGTTGCCCCATTTGAGGTTCATTTTCGTATTCTCCTCTTCGTACTTCGTATATGGTTCATAGTCAGGTCCATAATACCTCGAACTGGACTTGTCGGAATCGGAGTATCTGAAATAATCGCGTCCCGTATAGAATCCGGCGAACAGTTTGTCAGAGTCACTGAAACGGTGTGTTACCTTGGCATTGATATCATAAAAGGCATAATTGGCAGGACTGCCGAAAGCCTTTATCAACCTGTCGAACAGGAAGGTGTGCATTCCGCGTGCGCTGAAGGACCAGGTGGTGTTTTCACTTGCGATAGGGCCTTCAAAGTGGAGTTTTTCCGAAAGGAGTCCTGCTGATACCGAGCCGTGGAATCCTTTGGCATTGCCGTCATTGGTCCTGACATCGACGATGCTGGATACTCTGCCGCCATATCTTGCCGGGAAGGAGCCTTTGTAGAATGTGACTTTCTTGACCGCTTCCGGTGTAAATACCGACAGCAGGCCGAGGAGATGGCTGACATTGTAAAGCGGCGTTCCGTCGAGCATCATAAGGTTCTCGTCCGCGCCACCGCCTCTCACATAAATTCCGGAAAATCCTTCCATGCCGCCCTGCACGCCAGGCATCAGCTGAATGGTTTTGATGACATCGGGTTCGCCCAGCACCACCGGCATGTTCTTGATCATCTCCTGCGGAATTTCCAATGCGCCCATATATGTGGACTGTATGCCGGCGTCCTTTCGGGCCACAACAGTCGAGGCCTTCAGTGAAGCCGCCTGCACCAATGAAATGTTTATGACAGTATCACGCTGTAGGTCAATGCTTTGTTTCACATCCGCGCATCCGACATAAGAATATGTCAGGTCAATGTTTCCGCACGGGATGGTGATAGTATAGTAGCCGAATTCGTTGGTGACTGCGCCAATGATTTTCGAGTTTGCCATCGACGACTTGGCTTTTGCCTCCGCTGAGGCATTTGACCCGGGTGCCGACGCTGAGGTTTTTTCCTCAGACTTCGTACCTGAAGCACTCGCAGCGGACATTGCCCCTATAGCATTTGCCCCAGGTGTCGCCGCTGTGGCTTTCGTCCCTGACGATATTCCTGAGGTCTTCCCCCCTGACGCAGCATCCGTCACCATCACCATAACTCCCGCTCCGATGAGCGTCTCCCCCGTAGCTGCATCCCGGATATATCCGCTGACTGTGCACTTGTTCTGCGCAGAAAGACTGACAGCAAAAAAGACGGTCAATGCCGCCAATGTAAATTTTCGCATCAAATCATATTTGTTTAAGGATTCCTTGTCAAGCAATCCTCCTCATTATAACCAATCAACTCACTGCCCCTCCCCATCAACCATCCATATAGAGATGCAACTCACATAAGCATTGTTGCATCCCCACTTGCATTATTCTGCCGGATAGTGCTTCCTGCCGTGCATTTTTTGAACAACCTGCATGTCGAACTTTTGGCAATACTGCTAATTATCAACAGTTTACGCGGATATATGAAAGTCAGGTTACCTATTTTTTCATGCAACCTGTCTTTGGCATTTCTTGCCAACATGCTATGTATCAGCGCCTTAGACGATACACGTAGAGCCAGGTTGTTCAGCTTTTCTCTGTCAGCCATACCTAACTGTATTGGAAATTATTTGTACAATTGCTACCTTGTGGAGAAAATGTAAAACTTTATGAACTACTGCCCTAACTGTGGAAAACCTGTTACAGGAGAAACTAATTTCTGCCCTGAATGCGGAGCGCCACTTAAAATCGCGAATTATCAAAACCAGCCGGCTTCAACCAATGAAGACAGATGGCTTATCGCATTGATTCTTTGCATCTTGGTAGGTTCATTGGGCGTTCACCGATTCTATACCGGAAACATAGTTACAGGTGTATTGATGCTTATAACGCTCGGCGGTTGCGGAGTCTGGACCATCATTGACCTTATTATGATAGCCGCCAACACCTACCGCGACGGTAACGGCAATACACTGAAATAAATATAACCAAAAATCTATGAGCTTTTGTCCAAAATGCGGAGCGCAAGTTGCAGATGGAACTACGTTCTGCCCTAATTGCGGATACAAACTGAGCGATGCCCAGCCTGTATCGACACCATCACAATCACAATCACAATCACAACCACAACCGACAACGCCGAACCACAAGCCGTGTCCGGACAACTATCTTGTCTATGCGATTCTAACGACACTGTTCTGCTGCCTTCCTTTCGGGATAGCGGGAATTGTAAAAGCAGCTCAAGTATCAACCAAGTACCAGGCGGGTGACTACGAAGGAGCGGTTCAGGCAAGTGCAGATGCCAAGAAATGGAGCCAGATTGCTCTCATTTGCGGAATTGTATGGGTTGCACTATACTTCATCATTGTTGTAGTTGCAGGAGTTTCATTGTACTAGAAAGACAGTCCTGACATTGGCAACACTGCTGCTGGCAGGACTGTTCGTTTACATCTATGCCACAGTCAGCCCGGAATCAAGCAACTTGTTTCCCAAGTGCCTGTTTCTGCAGCTGACAGGTTTTCGTTGCCCCGGGTGCGGTTCACAGCGGGTTATACATTCATTGCTTACAGGCGACATTTCCGCAGCATTCAGGTACAATGCGTTCATGGTACTTATGATACCGTACATCATAGTTCTGATAACCGCATATCTTCTACGCAAGAAGCACCCGAAGTTATATCTTGCTGTGTGCCACCGGTCGATAATCATTACAATATTCATCTTGGTAATCCTCTGGTGGATCCTCAGGAACATCTACGGCTGGTAATCCCGCATGCAAATGGACTGCGTGTCGCAGACCGGTCGGCACAAAGGATTGGCTTTTGCGGCTTTCTTGTGTTGATTGAAATGAAATTTTGGTACGCGAGAATGATTTTTCGCTCCTACGCGCCAACCAAATGCTTTTTAGGTAAGGGAAAGGTGTCGGTGTTATTAGAAGGTTACAGGTTTCCGCCGGCTATTACGAATTTTATTATATCTGCTTGCGGTGGTTTTTTCGAACCAATGAGCATATCGCCAAAGCCATAAAAGTACTTGTAACTTATTGAGTTATAATTTATTATATAGATTTAAGCTTGTTTTTCAATATGCTCACTCCAATAAAAAAACAGGGTGATGAGCATATTTACATTCTGCTTAAAATCGGCATAATCGATTGGATGTCAGGTTGTTATATGGGTGTTTACAGGTTTGTCAGGATGCTCATTGGTTCAGAAATCACCTATGGCGACGCTCTTTCTATCCTCTATGAAGTTCACGTTAAAGGCAATCACGCAGATGGAGACAAGGTTCTTCAGAAGAAATCGTGTCACGAAATCACGCCGGCAGCGGCAAAAGCCCGCTCCGCTCAGGTGCTTCGCAATTCGCCGCGGGCTATGTCGCTGACTGGCTATCCATCGACAAGAGAATGTCCTGCACGATATCTGATGATGCCTTGTCAATCCTTGCCTGTCACACGGCACCGCAGCCGGCAAATACGCCGGCCGGCTGCTCAAAGCAAACTGCGCAGCTCGGCCCAGGGCTGCTCCGCTTGCTTTGTGCCTCGGGCGCACTATGAAATGCAAATCAACCGGGATTTTACGTTGACCCGTTGGTCCCTCATTAGAGTATGTTCGTGACGGAGAAACGCGAAAAAGCCCCGGAGTAAAACTCCGAGGCTTCGTGATCCCAATAGGATTCAAACCTATAACCTTTTGATCCGTAGTCAAATGCTCTATTCAGTTGAGCTATGGGACCATACCAGGTACTAAGACCTTGTTATGCTTCTGCTGGTGCGTTTTCTTCTTTAACCATCACAAGCTTCTTCTCCTTAATTCTGGCCTTCTTACCAGAAAGCTTTCTGAGATAGAAGATTCTCGCTCTGCGAACGTGACCAACCTTGTTGACCTCAATTGACTCGATAAATGGAGACTGGAACGGGAAGATTCTCTCTACACCGACACCACCTGAAATCTTGCGGACAGTGAATGTCTTGGTGAATGGGGTAGCACCGCTGATCTGGAGAACTACGCCTCTGAACTTCTGGAGTCTCTCTTTATCACCCTCTTTAATCCTATAAGTAACGGTGATGGTATCACCACCTTTGAACTTAGGGAAAGATGCAGCTTTGTCGTTTACAAATGCCTGCTCTACTACTTTAATCAAATCCATTTTCTAAAATAATTTTTGCGCAACGTTACTTGAATTACAACGACAAGTAAGAGGTTACCTCGTTAATGGGACTGCAAATGTACGTACTTTTTTTGAATCTGCAAATTATTTTAGAAATTTTCTTTCATTTTATCGAAAAGATTTCTGTCTTCTCTGCTGAGATTAGGCACGAAGGTCTCACTTTTGCGCATTGATTCAAGTGCAACGGCCTTTCCTCACCTTGTTTATTATCACACACTTTCAGCCCAGTTTGTCAAAAAAAACATTAAATTTGAAAAAACATCCCACTGAAACAAAATAATATGGCAGAGTTAACTATAGCAAAGTCGCTTAATAAAGCATATCGCCAGGTCCCTGTGGAACGGCCAGTCTTTAACATCTTCAAAGCCCAACTCAGTAACTACTACAAGCAGATTTCCTCCATTGATACGGAAGAAAAGCTCAAAGGAGACCTGATGGACTTCTTGAAATTCACGTTCTACAGCCAGAATTATAAGGTTTCTCCCAATGGGGATATAGACTGTGCCATTCACCTGGGAGTCAATGTTACAGACCCTGTTGGCGTTATCATCGAAGTAAAGAAGCCCACCAACGCAACCGAAATGATTACAAAGGAGGACCTCAATCGCAAGGCTCTACAGGAACTCCTGCTGTACTACCTTCGTGAGCGGCATATCAAAAAGAACATCCAGCTCAAACAACTGATAGTCACCAATGTCTATGAGTACTTTGTCTTTGACGCTCATGAGTTTGAGCGCATTTTCTACTCAAATAAAAAGCTAATCAAACGCTTCGAGGAATTTAACGACGATGCCCTTACCTCCGAAAAAACCGATTTCTTTTATAAGGAAATTGCAGCTGATTTCATCGCGAATGTCCTGGACCAGATTACCTACACATGGTTCGACATCCGCAAATACAAACAATTCCTCGATACTGGCAATGACAAGCGAATCATCGAACTCTTCAAATTCTTCAGCCCTGAACATCTGCTGAAAAAGCGTTTCCAGAACGACAGCAACTCTCTCAACACCAAGTTCTATAGCGAGTTGCTCTATATCATCGGACTGGAGGAAGTGGTGGAGAAAGACAGCAAGAAGCACATCATCACCCGTCGCAAGGAGGTAGAGCGCAATCAGGCATCCTTGCTTGAAAACACCATCACCATCCTCGACAGTGAGGATTGGCTTGACAACGTGAAAGATCGCTACTCTTTTGGGAAAAATCGACAGGAGCAGTTGTTCGGCGTAGCCTTGGCGCTCACCATCGGATGGGCAAACCGAATACTCTTCCTCAAACTTCTGGAGGCCCAGCTTGTCAAGTATCATAAAGGCGACCAGAGCTACGCCTTTATGCGACCATCTGTCATCCCAGACTACGATGAGCTCAATAAACTATTCTTCCAGGTTCTTGCAAAGCGCATTACCGATCGGTCTGAAAGCATCAACACCAAATACGGTAAAGTCCCCTACCTCAACAGCTCACTTTTTGAGATTAGCCCGCTGGAGCGCCAGACCATCCGCATCAGCAGTTTGGACAACAGCGAACTGCCCCTATTCAACGGCACGGTGCTCAAAGACGGTCAGAAGCCGCGTTACGACAAACTCCCGACGCTCCGTTACCTATTGGAGTTCCTTGATGCCTACGACTTCTCCAGCGAGGGTTCCGAAGAAGTACAGGAACAGGCCAAGACACTCATCAACGCCTCCGTGCTGGGCCTCATCTTCGAGAAAATCAACGGCCACCGCGACGGTTCCGTATTCACCCCCGGCGCCGTCACGATGTATATGAGCCGCGAAGCCATCCAGCAGACCGTCGTCCGCCGCTTCAATGAGGAAATGGGATGGTCCTGCAAGGACTATGAGGCCTTGAAAAACAAGGACATCGAGGACTATGTCCAGGCCAATGCGGTAATCGATTCCCTCCGAATCTGCGATCCTGCTGTTGGCTCCGGCCACTTCCTGGTATCTGTCCTCAACGAAGTCATCTACACCAAATACGACCTCGGCATCCTCATCGACGGCTCCGGCAAGCGCATCAAGAAACAGGACTACAGCATTGACATAGAGAACGATGAACTACTTATTTCCGACGAAGACGGCAACCCTGTAAGCTATATTCCCGGCAACCAGGAGAGCCAGCGTATTCAGGAAACCCTCTTCAACGAGAAGCGCAAAATCATCGAAAACTGCCTCTTCGGTGTGGACATCAACCCCAACGCTATCAATATCTGCCGCCTCAGACTATGGATAGAGCTACTGAAAAACGCCTACTATACAAAAGAAAGCGATTACACCGAACTGGAAACCTTGCCCAACATTGACATCAACATCAAGGTAGGCAACTCGCTCCTGCACCGGTTCAATCTTGGACAGGACATCTCCGAAATCCTCCGAAAGAGCGGCATTTCCATCAGCGCTTACCGCAAGGCTGTGAGCGACTATAAGAACGCACACAGCAAAGAGGAGAAGCACGACTTGGAGGATTACCTGCGCCAAATCAAGGGGAATCTCCGCACCCAGATTGGCCTAAAAGACCCCAAAGTGGTTAGCTTGAATAAACTGAACGCCGATTTGGACAACCTTCTGGCGCCCCAGCTCTTTGAAATCAGCAAAAAAGAGCAGGCCCAACGCGACAAACAGGCCAAGGACCTGCAAGCAAAGATTGCCAAGATACAGGCTGAGGTGGATGAAATCAAGGACAACAAGATCTTCGTAGGCGCCTTTGAATGGCGCATCGAGTTCCCGGAAGTCCTCGATGAGGATGGCCGCTTCGTCGGCTTCGACTGCGTGATTGGCAACCCGCCGTACATCCAGCTCCAGAAGATGGGCACCGATGCAGATACCCTCCAGAAAATGAACTACGAGACCTATGAGCGCACTGGCGACATCTACTGTCTATTCTACGAGATGGGCATGAAACTCCTGAAGTCTGGGGCGCTGCTGTCGTTCATTACATCAAACGGATGGATGAAGTCGGCCTACGGCAAATCATTGCGAACTATGCTGACAAGCCTGTATCAGCCATCACTTTTGATAGATTTCGCCGGATATAGAGTATTTGATTCCGCAACGGTAGATGCCAACATCCTTTCCGTGATCAAGTCCAATACCCACTATGAAACTATCGCATGTTCCATAAAGAAAGACAATTTTGAGGTTGAGAAATTGAGCGATTATGTGCAGACACATAGCATGCAATGTCCTTTTGGAAACGAGCCTTGGTCTATCTTGAGTGATATCGAACTTCGCATAAAACAAAAAGTCGAAACTATAGGCGTGCCTCTCAGTGAGTGGAATGTGCAGATTTACAGGGGTGTTCTCACCGGATATAATGATGCATTCATTATCTCTTCTCAAAAGCGAGATGAGATTCTATACAGTTGTATTGATGAAGAAGAAAGAAAAAGGACGGAGGAACTTATTCGACCGATTCTTCGTGGCCGGGATATTCGCAGATATGGCTATAATTGGGCTGATTTATGGTTGATAAACACGCATAATGGAATCCGTGGGGAGATGGAGCGCATCCACATAGAAGACTATCCCGCTATCAAACAACATCTTGATAATTATTGGAATAAGATAGAGCCACGTGCCGACCAGGGAGAGACAGCCTATAACCTGCGCAACTGCGCTTATTTGGACGAATTTTCAAAGACAAAGATCGTTTGGATAGAGCTTTCGGACGAATCTAAATTTGCGATATGTGATGACTTAGTGCCGCTAAACACTGTCTTCTTTCTAACAGGGGAACATCTTCATCATATCCTGGGAATGCTCAATTCTAAACTGATCCATTGGTATTTTACAACCTGCTTAGGAACATCCTCTGGCGTTGGAACAAACAGGTGGCTCAAATATACGATTGAACAATTGCCTCTCGTGCCATACTCAGATGACACATTGAGCCAATTGGTTATAGAGCGGCTCTCTCCCGAGACCGAAATTGACAAATGTGAAGAGCGGATAGATTCATTAATATGCGAACTGTACGGGCTTTCTCTTGATGAAATGTCGTTTATTATCGGTAGTTGTTGACGATATACTCCCTTTCATCAGGACTAAGGCCATATAGGTCAAAGATAACATTATCAATCTCATCGTCTAATTCGATTGATGGGTTGTTGATAAACCGCTTTATTAGGAGACTAAACGCCTCGTCACTATCATCAATGACAGGTACTCTTACGGGCTCTACAGCTTGAACGCTGATAAGCAGATCACCAGTTCCCGTTCTGGGCGCCCCATTCAAAAGATAGTGCCCCATAGAGGAGTTCAATACGCAGCAGAGATATTGAATGTGATTACCTGTCGCAAAGCAAGTGCTATCAAGGCCAAAAAGTCCTTTTTCGTCATACGAGAACCTTATAATGGAGCCTACTCGTTTCCAGATTATTTTTGGTCGCGAAAATTCGTCCCAATAACTGATGCTATCTTGTGTTTCAAACCATTTATTGTTTGTTTTCTTGCGAGCTTTGACCTTCTCATCATCGATGATGTATTCTTTACCGGTTTGCTCTAAACGCTCAATGCCGAACGACAGAAGAAACTCTTTAAGTGCAGGATAATCATCTATGTTATACTGCCTTGATGGGAAGGTCGCTATAATGTATTGGTCATCAAATTCATAGCCATACCGCTTAATGTCGCGGCCTCTCAATATCGGTCGTATGATTTCCGCCGTTCGCTGACGTTCCTCCTCAGTTTGGCAGGCACTCAGAATTTCATTTCTCTTTACCGAATCGATGATGAAGGCGTCGTTAAAACCGGTTTTGATGCCGTAATTGATCTGGATATCCCAATCTTTCAAGGGAGTACCGACGGCTTCAATCTTCTCCTTAATGGAACGCTCAATTTCGGATAGGATGGACCATGATTCAGATGAGGAGAAACTGGAGGAAACCGCGTGTGTCTGCACATAATCGCTCCTATAGTTTCAGAAACGAATGTATATACCTTCCCAGAGTGTTCCGATCGACCTTGCAAATCTTAGCAATCTTCCGCTGAGAAACTCCTGTCCTTAGCAGCTCCACTATGAGCATCCGCTTGGGAAAGAGTTTGCACTTGCACTCTTCTGTCTTCCTTCCAACAGGACGCCCGAGAACCACGCCCTCCGCCTTCTTCCTTGCAAGCGCCTCCTTCGTCCGTTGGCTGATAAGATTTCGCTCAATCTCTGCCGAAAGGCCGAAAGCAAAAGCCAGCACCTTGCTCTGAATATCCTCACCAAGCCTATAATTGTCCTTGATGGTCCAGACCCGGCACTCTTTCGTCATACAGATATTGAGAATCTCCATAATCATAAAAAGATTGCGCCCCAGCCGGGACAACTCGGCGCAGATAATCAAATCGTCTTTCCGCACCCGGTTCAGGAGTTTTCCCAATTCCCGCTTGCTGTAACTCTTCGTACCGCTGATGGTCTCCTCAATCCACCCGTCAATTCTCATCGCCTCACGTGAACAGAAATTATTGATTTCAAATCTTTGATTTTCAACAGTCTGTTTGTCGCTGCTGACTCTGATGTAACCGTAAATCATACTGTAACTGTTAATATTGTGATTGTTTATAGAAAGTTGGCATCTTCACAAGAGATAAGAAGCCGAAGCTTTCAATAGCACCTCACATGGTTACAGTGTTGCTGTTTCCGGGTAGTTTTCTACTTCTTTACTACCCAGAAACCGCACTTGTCTCCACCTGATCTTTCCAATTTGCCAGACTTTTTCAAGGCCGTGAAATGATACTTGGCACCATCATATGTAAGTCCGCATAAATCAGCAACTTCCTTAATGGTTAGAGTTGGTGAGGAGCTCAGGATACGGAGTATTTTGTCCTTCATTTTCCGAGTAGTTCCCACATTATTTTTCTGGGTAGTTTTCTGGGTAGTTTCGGACGCAGTACTACCCACATCACCATCTTCTTTCCGCTTGATGGATGTCCCGATCTTAGGACGCCAGAAAGTTACTTCGGAACACATTACGTCAGTCACCACATCAACTTTCTCACCTGTCAGCCGTTCCCACGAGTAGATCTTATCCATTCCATAACCTGCATTGTCCGAAATCTTCGTGTATCGGAACAACTTCAGTATAGAAGGATTGCGCGGTGCCGACTGATAACGGTCACGCAGGTGCATCATATCAACGACAATTTTGCCAGGATTTTGGAAACTGATGCGATTATCGAACACGCGTACAGTAGGATGCATCGGAGAAAAGTAATCGGCATGGGAGCACATGTTGACAAGACCTTCCCTCAAAGAATACAACTGAGACTCATCTTCCGGTGCAAAGCCGTCTGACCGGGGCGAGAACGGTGCTGCATCCACGTGAAGTCTCAGGCGCTGAAAGATAGCCTCGTAGCAGTCCCAAATGTTATCCAACTCCGGAAGCCGATAAGAAAACCGTACCGCAGCTTCACTATACGAATTGCCAGGAATCTCAATGTAATCCACCCAGAAATTGTTCACATACTTGCGCACCATCTCATTTTTGCCCAACATCAGCAAGCCTGCATAGGTAAGTACGCCGTCACGGGTAATGCCCGTATATTCACAGAACTCTTCATCATCAAACTTATTTGCTCGGAACTCGGGATTAAACGTCTGGATATAACGTCTGTACGAGGCAAATGATGCCGCATTAAGGTCAGCAACAGTCAGTCCTTCGACCGTTTTTTCCGACTGCGTGCCAAATGCCTGGTCCCGGTACATAGCTGCAATTTCCATATCTGTAGCCCGCTGGTCACCGGAGCCGCTACGGATAAATGTGTTTTTGGGAGAGCCGTACCAGATAGGTTTCAGTTCTGACGAAGGAATATAGAACGCCAAAACCAGTTTACCATCAACAGTAATCTTGTCCGGACGGCACTGGATAATGTGATTGAACTTGTCTTTGTTTCGAAGTGTGGTAAGGAAATCATTCTCAATCTTTTCTCCATTCTTCACGCCAAGGATCTCGAACTTCTTTCCTTTCTGTGCAACGCCACACAGAACCCATCCGCCAGATGTGTTAGAAAATGCGCTCACCGTGTCCCACATATTCTTGGGGAGCTCATTCAAAGCCTCCTTTGCCTCAAAGTCATCCCATTCGATGTCTTGAATCTTCGCTATAAGTTCCTCTCGCGTCATATCCACTTCTCTTATTTATCACGAATATAGCAATAATCAAACACACTGCGAAATCATTTACAATGAGAACACGAATACTATAACTACAAAGCAAGCTAAAATTAAAGTTCCCATATCACCATTACAGTGATCTGGGAACTCGATATTATAATATTGATGTATTATTTTAGAAATTTTCTTTCATTTTATCGAAAAGATTTCTGTCTTCTCTGCTGAGATTAGGCACGAAGGAGTCACTTCCGCGCATTGATTCAAGTGCAGCCTTCTCGTCACTCTTGAGTTTCTTAGGCAGCCATACGAGATACTTCACGTACAGGTCACCCACTCCAGAGCCATATCCCTTGACAGCAGGCAGGCCCATGCCTCTGAGTCTGACAATCGTGCCGGACTGGGTACCAGGCTCAATCTTGATCTTGTAATTGCCGTCAAGACAAGGGACGGTGGTCTCACCACCTAGAATGGCGTCAGTCACTGATATTATCTTGGTGTAGAACAGATTCTTGCCGTCACGTTTGAGAGAATCGTGCGGAATCTCTTCAATGACCACGAGCAGGTCTCCGTTCACGCCGCCGGATTTGGCAGAATGTCCCTGTCCCTGAAGCGTGAGCTGCATACCATCTTCCACACCGGCAGGAATATTCACCTTGATAGTCACTCTCTTGCGCACAAGACCGGTTCCGCCGCAGGAACGGCAAGGATTGCTGACAATCTTGCCTTCTCCGCCACATCTTGAACATGTAGTATAGGTAACAGTCTCACCGAAGATGCTTCTTACCCGCCTCTGTTCCTGGCCTGTACCATGACAGACAGGACAAGTCTGTATGTCAGAAGCATTTGCGGCACCTTTACCGCCACAGTCAGGACATTGTTCATATCGGTCGATAGATACCTCCTTCACAGCACCTTTCGCGATTTCCTCCAAGGTAAGTCTCACTCTGGTACGGATATCACGTCCACGCGGCACACGCTGAGCCCTCTGGCCACCGCCGAAACCGCCGAAGCCGCTGAACCCTCCGAAACCGCCGGAGTTGCCTCCGCCGAAATCGAACCCGGCACCGAACAGGTCCTTGAGAATATCATTGATATCAAAACCGCCGAAACCGCCTGAACTGAAACCGCCTGACGGCGCATTGAATCCGAACTGGTCGTATTTTGCCCTCTTGTCAGGGTCGCTCAAGACCTCATAAGCCTCGGACGCCTCCTTGAAATTCTCCTCTGCGGTCTTCTTCTCCGCATCTGTACCGCCGACCCATCTGTCCGGATGCCATTTCAATGCCATCTTCTTGAAGGCCGACTTTATATCATCCGCGCTGGCATTCTTCGGAACGCCGAGCACTTCATAATAATCTCTTTTTTCTGCCATATTCCTTACATCTCCTATATTAGAGCACAAGCAAAACGCCCTCTCTCACGAAAGAGCGGACCGACTATATTCCAACTACAACTTTTGCGTAACGCAGAATCTTGCCGTTCAAAGTGTAGCCAGTCTCGATCACATCGTAAATCAGGCCCTTCTTGTCCTCTTCCTCTACCGGAACCTGAGCCACAGCCTCGTGGAAATCAGTATCGAACTTCTGTCCCTTGGCCTCGATACGCTCCAGCCCCTTGCTCTTCAGATATTTCATCAACTTGTCATATATGAGTCCGGTTCCCTCTTTGGCCGCCTCATCGCTGGACTTCTGGAGCAGTTCCATTGCCCTTTCGCAGTCATCCAGAACAGGAAGCAGACCTTTGATGGTATCGGATGCTGCCGATGAAACCAATGCAAGTTTCTCCTCAGCCGAACGTCTGCGGAAGGTCTCGAACTCAGCCATCAGACGGACATAGTCGTCCTTCTCCTTGGCGAGCTTGTCCAATGCCTCTTTCTCAGCCTTCTGGGCAGCCTCCAGCTTTTCTGTCAATTCCTTGCATTCAGAATGTTTTCCGCAGGACTCCTCTTCCTCCGGTTTGTCACAATGACAATCGGATTTTTTGTCAGTGCCTTCGCATTGACAATCATTTTCCGCCTGCTTTTCTTTCTTCTTTATTTCTTCGTCTTTTTGCTTTTTCATATCTTTTCAACCTTTTATATTTCTTCGAAAACAACCCGCACAGAGTCGCTATTATAATCACCCACAACATATTACACGAGCAGTTTGTGCTGGGTTATCAACAAACTGCCCGCTATTGTGTCAGCAAATTGTCTGCCATCGTACAAGACTGACATTTTGTCAATGCCATTGAAAATCAGCCATGGACAGACAGGTCGCCCAAAATGTTGTTATGCAAGAAGCTTCGCCGCAGCCACTGCGCAGTTGATACCGTCAATGGCGGAAGAAACGATTCCTCCAGAATATCCTGCGCCCTCGCCGCAAGGGAAAAGGCCAGGCACCTGAGGACATTGATACGAATCGGCATCTCTGACGATTCTGACAGGAGAAGAAGTCCTGGATTCCACACCCAAAAGGAGCGCATCCTCCGTATAATATCCGCGCATCTTATTGTTGATCAGCGGGAAAACTTTCTGGAGACGGGATGCCACGCACTCAGGAAGAAGCTCGTACAATGGTGCAGAAACCACTCCCGGACGATAAGAAGTCTCAGGAAGGTCCTCCGACATCTGTTCCTCACAGAAGTCCACCATCCTCTGGGCAGGCGCCGCGAAGCGGTTCACTTCCCCGTTTTCATCCGGAACAGCGTGAGCAGCAGCGTAATCAAACATCTTCTTCTCCACGTCATGCTGGAAATTCAGCAATGCGAAAGTACCGTACTTCTTATATTCTTCCGGCACATCATCAGGCTCCACAGAAACGACTACCCCGGCATTGGCCCACTTGGAATTGCGGGCAGAATTGGACATGCCGTTGAGCACAGTATAGCCGTCCTCCGTAGATGACGGAACCAGGATTCCGCCCGGACACATACAGAACGAGAACACTCCCCTGTCATCCACCTGCTCCACGAAAGAATACTCGGCAGCCGGCATACCGGGCTCCCACTGTCCACGGTATCGGATCTTGTTTATCAAATCCTGAGGATGTTCCACACGCACTCCCATTGCAAATCCCTTGGCCTGCAGCTCCCATCCCTTCTTGTCGAACAGCTCGTAAATATCCCTTGCTGAATGGCCTGTAGCGAGGATTACTGCCTTTGCATTGAACGTCTTCTTGCTGCCTGCTGCCTCTGCACTGTCATCCACAGCCGTCACTGTAATCACACCGTCTTCGCCTCGACAGATATCTGACACGCGGGTCTGGAAATGATATTCTCCACCATGTTCCAGCACACATTCCCTGATATTTGCCACAAGTCGAGGAAGCTTGTCCGTACCGATATGAGGATGAGCGTCAATGAGAATGGACGGATCAGCACCGAAATTGACGAACTGATGGAGCACCTCCCTGTTGTCCCCGCGCTTGGACGAGCGGGTGAACAGCTTGCCGTCCGAGAACGTGCCGGCGCCACCTTCACCATAACAGTAATTGGAATCAGGATCCACGATACCCTTGCGGGAAAGTTTCGCGATGTCCGGTTTTCTGCCGCTTACATCCTTTCCGCGCTCCAGGACCACCGGTTTCAGACCCAATGTAAGGAGTTTCAATGCAGCAAACATTCCGGCAGGACCAGAGCCCACCACAATCACAGGCTCAGCGTCGTGCACATCCTTGTATTCAGGAAGGTGATATTCCTCATAAGGCTCATCCTTACGGTAGGCCTCCACCCTGTAACGCACTTTCACATCGCCTCTTGCGTCTATCGACCTGTGGACTATATGACAATGCGCATCAGCATTGACCATAGTAGGCTGGTAAGACTTTGTCGGGTCAATGACATTGATCACAGCATTAGGCTTCAGGCGCAACGCCTCTGCCGCAGCCATCCTGATATCATCCAATCTCGGTTCACGTCCCATTCTGCAGGACACTTCAAATTCTATCATCTTGTTATCGTAGTATTATTCGTAAATCAGAAATCTGCCATTCTGGAAACCGGAGCCACGTCGAGCGGAGTGCGCTCACCGGCAAGGTAATGGTAGTAGCCGGCTATCGCAATCATAGCGGCATTGTCCGTAGTGAACTTGAACTCAGGAAGATACGTATTCCAGCCACGTTTCTGGCCTTCGGAAACTATCCTGTCGCGCAGGCCGCTGTTCGCAGACACGCCGCCGCCGATGGTAACCTCCTTTATTCCGGTCAATTTCGCAGCTTTCACGAGTTTGTCCATGAGTATGTCAATGAGGGCCTTCTGGAAACTTGCGCAGATGTCCTCCTTGTTCTTCTCCATAAAATCGGGATCCTTGGCCATCTCGTCCCTCACGAAATAGAGCAACGACGTCTTGATTCCGCTGAAACTGTAGTCCAGGCCAGGGATATGAGGCTTGGCGAACTTGAACCTGTCGGGATCGCCGAGTTTGGCCAATTTGTCGATGACAGGGCCTCCCGGATAGCCGAGTCCCATCATCTTGGAACATTTGTCGAAAGCCTCGCCCACCGCATCGTCGATGGTCTGGCCGAGAATTTCATAGTCGAGCGGACTGTTCACTTTCACGATCTGGGAATTGCCTCCAGACACCAGAAGGCACAGATACGGGAACTCAGGATGATGGTTTTCCTTGTCATATTGCTTCACGAAATCTGCAAGGATATGCCCCTGAAGGTGGTTTACCATAATCATCGGAATATCCAGCGACACGCTCAACGCCTTCGCGAAAGAAGTGCCCACCAACAACGAGCCGAGAAGGCCCGGGCCTCTGGTGAACGCTATCGCAGTAAGTTCCTCCGGCTTCACGCCGGCCTTTGCCAATGCCTGGCTTACTACAGGGACAATGTTCTGTTCGTGAGCTCTGGAGGCAAGTTCAGGCACCACTCCGCCATAATCTTTGTGAACCTGCTGACTTGCAATGACATTGGACAGAAGATATCCGTCCTTGATAACTGCAGCGGATGTATCATCACAGGATGACTCAATTCCGAGAATTATATCTGATCGTTCCATCGTATTTCAATCGTCTTTCAATTCAACCTGCAAATTTAAGAAAAGATTGTTAAATTTGTAAGTTATGCGGAATACGGCAAAGGTTTTTTACTATATGACGGTCATTGCGGCAACGATATTTTTCGCTGCCCTGATTGCCGTACAGACTCCTGCCGTACAGACCAGACTCGCGGAGAAAGCCCTGCAGAGCATTGAAAATCACATCAATGGCAAGATCAGCGTAGGCAAAGTCCACATTGACCCGTTCAAGGCGATAGTGCTCCGCGACCTCGTGGTACTGGATGCCGACCCGTTCAGGGACTCACTCGACGTGGTGGACACATTGTTCAGGGCAAGATACGTCACCGCCAACTTCAGCATCAGGAGCATCCTGAAAGGCGGCAGCATCAGCATTGCCTCCGCAAAAGTCACTGACGGACTGTTTTTCCTGACTGTAGAACCAGAAAACAGGGGCTGCGCACCCGAGGCGGACACCTCAGGGACCACCAACATAAAGAGAATCTTCAAACTCGGCGGAGGAAAGGACAAAGAGCCTTCCGAGAAGGAAATCTTCAGCATCGGCAACGTGGAACTGGAGAACATGTCATTCAGAATGAGGAACTTCCGCAAAGACGCATCCGATTTTCCGGACGGCTCGATGAACTGGTTTGACCTCGACGTCCACGACATCAACCTGAAAGGACGCGGACTGAGGATGAAAGGCGGCATCATGTACGGCACCTGCGACCGCATGTCTTTCACCGAAAAAAGCGGGTACCAGTGCTTCCTGCTTGCCGGAGACGCACGGGTAGGCAGAGGAAAGACCATAGTGGACAACCTCCGACTCATCGACAGATGGTCCAACATCGACATCCCGTCCATAAAACTGCTCTACAAGAACACCGACGCCTGGTCTGAATTCATCAGCCAGGTAAGGATGGAAGGCGACATCAGCAGCAGTACAGTCAGCCTGCGCACACTCAAATATTTCGCACCTGCACTCGACCAGTTCCATATGAGCGCCAAGATAAAAGGAAATGTGACAGGTTATGTCAATGATTTGAAACTCAGCGATATACAATTCGAAACCTGCGACGCGGACGGCTTCGTGGACTGGGACAAGCACAAGGGACGAGGCATTTCCGGAGAACTCAGCGGCTCACTCATCGGAATCCCGGACACAAGGACAATGCTCACTGAAGCAGCCGTGAAGAAACTGAGTTTCACGTCCCGCGGACTGGAAGCATTCATAAAAGGGTGGGCGCCGGGAGTGAAACTGGACATCCGCAAAATATGCAAAGGCGAAAGAGTCTCATTCCACGGAAAAGTCAGAGGACCGCTCAACCGCCTGAAAGTCAGAGGAACACTCAATTCCGGCTTCGGCAAGGTCAATGCAGATGCAGACATCCGAAATGTCATCGACAAGTTCCGTCCCCTGACGCTCGGAGGGGCAATATCCACAGAAGACCTCGACATCAGCAGAATCTTAGGCGAGGGCATTCCGGTAGGAAAATGCGACATGAGAACCGGACTTTCCGCTGTCATATCCGCGGACACGCTCGGAGTAACCATAGATTCGCTTAAAGTGGACGGACTGGACGTGCTCGGCTACAAATACACCAACATCGCTGCAGCCGGCACATTCAGCCAAAGCGCTTTCGACGGACGTATAGTATGCAGCGACCCGAACCTGAACTTCCTGTTCCAGGGTATATTCTCGCTGTCATCCAAGACACAAAACGCTCTGTATCAGTTCTATGCAAACCTCGGATATGCAGACCTGCATGCCCTCAACATAGACAAGCGAAAGACATCACGCATGAGCCTGCGCACTCAGGCCAACTTCACGAGAGTCAGCGGAGAAGACATCCTGGGAAACATCCGCATTGACAATATGGTGCTTGAGGACGAGCACGGGGCTCACAATGTGGGGAACATCGAGATTTCCTCACACGCCAGCGACGACGTGAACCGTGTAAGCCTGAAATCCAAATTCGCGGACGGCTCCTTCGTGGGAAGCCGCTTCTTCAACAGTTTCATCCGGGACCTGCAGACAGCGACCACAAGACGGGAGCTCCCGTCATTGTACCGGAAAAACGAAGAGACCTGGGCCGGCAACACATACGATGTATCGCTCAGGCTCCACGACACACGGGACGTGCTTTCATTTTTCGCACCTGGAGTGTATGTGGCCGACAGCACAGCCCTGAAACTCGGCATTGACAGAGACGGAAAAATGTCCGCCTCGCTGAACTCCAGACGAATAGCGTTAAGGGACAAATACCTGAAGAACATCAAGTTACGGATAAATAACGCTGACGGAAAACTGAGCGGAGACCTTATCGCCGACGAGATTATGGCCAGACCGGCACTGATGCGCAAGTCCAGCGTAAAACTCATTGCCGACAATGATTCTCTCCGCATGGGCATCAGTTATGACAATGATGAGGAACTCGCCAGCCGCGGCGAGCTTTTCCTCGACGGAATGCTGTACAGGGACGAGGACGATTCATTGTCATTGAAGACAATGTTCAGACCGTCATACATTTACCTCAAATCCAAGCTGTGGAACATCGCGTCATCCGACATTGACCTGCACGACAATCATATAAAGGTAGATTCGCTCAGGATTGTCGGGGACAACCAGGCGATCAATATAGACGGAGGCTGGTCGTCGGCAGAACCGGACACGCTCCGGGTGAGTCTGGACAAGTTCGACATCTCATTGACCAACTACTTCACCGGCAACGGGGAAATGGACATTCAGGGCCTGCTGACAGGGCGCGCCATGGTGACATCGTCCAGCATCCGGAAAGCCGGCATCCTGCTGAATCTCACCTGCGATTCGACCATGTTCGGCGGCCAGAGGGCCGGGAAAGTGAAGGTGGCAGGAGTCTGGGACGAGGGCAGGCAGGGCTTCAACTACGTATGCCGCAACCTGCTGGACGGAAAGAAGACATTCGACGCATTCGGCAATTTCTACCCGTCAAGCAGGCAGGTGGAGGGAAACATTTCGCTCGACGGCCTCAATGCAGGATATGCCATGCCGTTCCTGAGTTCCCTGTTCAGCGAAATCGACGGCAAGATATCCGGAGACATCGCCTTCAGCGGCCCTTACAATGCACTGGATATCAGCAGCAAAGACCTCAGGCTAGAAAACACATTGCTTAAAGTTGACTTTACCAATGTCGGTTACATCACTGACGGCCCGGTATCACTGGACGGCAACGGTGTGAAATTCCAGAACGTAAAGGTCAATGACAGATTCGGCAAGACAGGTACGGTGAGCGGCGGCATCAGCTGGAACCATTTCCGGGACATGACTTTCGACACCAATATACATTTCAACGAGATGGAAGTCCTGAACCTGGCCGAGAAGGACAACCCGTTCTTCTACGGAGGCCTTTCCGCTACCGGAAACCTGTCTGTCACCGGACCGCTCAACTCGATCCTGCTGTCCGCCGATGCAAGAACCGCCGGACGTGGCGAATTCCATATCCCGACAAGTTCATCGTCCTCAAGCGGCAAGTCCAACCTGCTGACTTTCAAGGAACCGTACAGGGAAATCTTCATTGACCCTTACGAGGCGATGATGGAAAGGCTGCGCGAAAAGGAGAAACAGGCCAACAGCCTCGGCATCAGGCTTCATATCAATGCCACACCGGACGTTACGGCCAGCATTGAAATAGACAAGGACGCAGGCAACATCCTGAGCGGCAACGGAAACGGAGTCATTGACCTGGACATCAGGCCTTCAGCGGGGACGTTCAGCATAAACGGAAACTACATCATCACGAGCGGAACCTATCATTTCGTCGCATTGGGCATCGCCAAGAGGGACTTCACCATACAGAACGGCAGCTCCGTCAGATTCAACGGCGACGTTATGGACAGCGACCTGAATATCAATGCATTATACAAGACCAAGGCTTCTGTTGGCACGCTTATCGCTGATACCACGTCCACGGCAAGGCGGACAGTCGAGTGCGGCATTTCCATAACCGACAAGATCCGCAACCCGAGACTGGGCTTCTCGATAAACATCCCGGACCTCGACCCGACTACAATGAACAAGGTGGAGAGTGCCCTCAACACGCAGGACAAGGTCCAGAAACAGCTGTTGGCACTGCTCATCAGCAACAGTTTCCTGCCGGACGAGCAGTCGGGCATCACGAACACGTCTTCAACAATGCTCTATTCCAATGTCTCGGAAATCATGTCCGCACAGCTGAACAACATATTGCAGAAACTGAACATTCCGGTCGATTTCGGGCTTGACTATCAGCAGAATGCAAGCGGAAGCGACATCTTCGACGTGGCACTGTCCACGGCACTGTTCAACAACAGGGTAATCGTGAACGGCACCATCGGCAACCGGCAGTACAGTTCCAACACATCCGGAAGCGAGGTCGTGGGAGACCTGGACATTGACGTGAAACTCGACAAACCGGGCGCGCTCAGGCTGAACCTGTTCTCGCACTCGGCGGACCAGTACACTAACTATCTGGACAATTCGCAGAGGAACGGAGTCGGTCTGATCTACCAGAAAGAGTACGATTCCATAGGCGAATTCCTGCGCAACCTGTTCCGCAGCAAGAAGAAAAAGCAGGAACTGGAGGCTGCAAGACAGCAGGAGATACAGAACGAAAGAAAAGTCAGAATAAAAATAGAGGCTCAGGAGCCTAAGAAAAAGAGAACAAATGGAAAGAAAAAATGACAGGGGAATACTGTTCCTGATACCGTCACCGCTCGGAGAGAACGACCCGAAGGAAGTCATACCGGAAGGAGTATTGTCAATGCTGCCGAAACTGGACACTTACGTGGTGGAGGCGACCAGGACAGCGAGAAGGTATCTCTCGGCTGCAGGGCTGAAAGGCCATATACAGGAACTTGATTTTCACGAGCTTAACGAGCACACCAAGCCTGACGAGGTAAGGGCTCTGCTGACCTTGTTTGAAAACGGGAAGGACGTCGGCCTGATTACAGAAGCCGGTCTTCCTGCAGTGGCTGATCCCGGTGCCCAGCTTGTAAGTCTCTGCCATAAAGAAGGTATAGAGGTGGTGCCGTGCTCGGGGCCGTCCTCCCTGATGCTGGCGCTGATGGCCTCAGGACTGAACGGGCAGACATTCGCATTTTCAGGCTACATTCCGGCCAAGACTGACGAGAGGAGACAGGCTCTGAAATCGCTTGAGAGACGTTCTGCTTCAGAGCATCAGACGCAGATTTTCATAGAGACGCCCTACAGGAACGAGTCTCTGTTTGCCGACATACTGAACATCTGCCAGAACAGTACCGAGCTGTGCATTGCGGCGAATATCACTATGCCTGACGCATTTATCCGGACCAAGACTATTGCGGAGTGGAAGAAATTCGCTGCCGGCAAGAATGAGGTCATAGGCAAGAGACCTTGCGTATTCCTCATCTTAGGACACTGAGGCCTCCCTTTTAGGACATTGACATACTGCTATGACGAAAAAAGCATCATATATCACTCTCGGCTGCAAACTGAACTATGCCGAGACCTCCACATACGAAAGAAGCTTCATCAAGGCCGGCTACGAATCCGTTCCATGGAACAGCAAGGCTGACCTATATATTATAAATACGTGTTCAGTGACGGAGCATGCCGACCGGAAATCCAGAAACATCATCCGCAAGATCCACAGGACCGCACCTGAGGCGACTATTGTCGTGACAGGCTGCTATGCCCAGCTCAAACGTCAGGAAGTGGAGGCCCTGGAAGGCGTCAGCCTGGTGTTCGGCGCAGATGAGAAGAGTTCGCTGGTAAAAAGGACGTTGGATCTCATTGACGGAAAAGCCTCGGCCGGACCAGCTGAAAATGAGTACAGGACAATGCCTTCCGACAACGCCACTTTCGCGGCTTACTCGAGCGGCGAGGAGCGCACGCGTTCTTTCCTGAAGGTGCAGGACGGATGCGACAATTTCTGCGCCTACTGCACTGTTCCGTTTGCACGCGGCAGGAGCAGGAGCATAAGCATTGACACGGCTGTCAGCGAAGCTGAAAAGATCGCGGCCGCAGGTGTGAAGGAGATTGTGCTGACCGGGGTCAATACCGGTGATTTCGGCAGGAAAAGCGGGGAGAGTTTCCTGGAGCTGCTGAAGAGGCTGAACGATGTGGAAGGTATTGAGAGATACAGGATTTCATCGATTGAGCCGAATCTGCTGACTGAGGACATCATCGACTGGATTGCGTCAGGGACCAAGTTCCAGCCGCATTTCCATATTCCGCTCCAGAGTGGCAGCGACACGGTTCTGAAGGATGTGGGAAGGAAATATACCACAGAATTTTTCGCGGAGAAGATAGACTATATCCGCAGCAAGATGAATCCTAAGCCGGGCGAGACATATCCTGACGGCAGTTTGAAGCCTTCGGTGTTCTTCGGAATAGACGTCATTGCCGGGCTGCCCGGTGAGACTGACGAACTGTTCCAGGAGACGTACGACTTCCTCAAAAACAGGATCAGACCTGCGTTCATACATATTTTCCCTTACTCGAGAAGGGCCGGGACCCGCTCGGCAATGCGGAAGGACCAGGTGCAGGACTGCGTCAAGACCAAACGTGTGGAGATGCTTGAGGGGCTGTGCCGCAGTCTGAATGAGGAATTCATTGAGTCTCAGAAAGGTGTGAAGGAGAAGGTGCTTTTCGAGGAGAGCTGCACTGACGGGAAGATGAGCGGTTACACCGGCAACTATATAAGGGTGGAACGGAATTGGGACGAATCGCTCGCGGGAAAACTTGTGGAGGTGACTTTATGAAGGCGCGGCTGACTTTTATCGGCACCGGGACGTCGCAGGGCGTGCCTATCATAGGGTGCAAATGCGCTGTCTGCCAGAGCATTGACCAGCACGACAAAAGGTTCAGGTCAGCTGCTCTGGTGGAGTATGGCGGGCTGACTATCTTGGTGGATGCGGGTCCTGATTTCAGAATGCAGATGCTCAGACAGGGGGTTTCGCACTTGGATGCGATACTGCTCACGCACAGCCACAGGGACCATACGGGTGGCCTGGATGATGTCAGGTCATTGAACTACATCGACCGCAGGGCTGCCGAGATATATTGCGAAGTGCCGGTATTGGACTCACTCCGAGAGAGTTACGACTATGTTTTCGCTGAGAAGAAATATCCTGGCGCTCCGGAATGGCACGTGCATCTGATAGATGAGAGGCCGTTTTTCGTGGAGCCTGGAGATGATGACAGGGAGCTGGTCTGGGTGCATGATGTCGGCTACTGTTATGTAGATGCGGACGGGAACCATATCCCTACTGACAACAGGAATGCCACGCCTGCCTGTGTCGCAGATGACATTGACTTTCATGGCGGACTTCCGTCTCCTACGGGAAAGGGGGTTGAGATCATTCCGATACGCGGCATGCACGACAAGATGCCGGTCCTGGGGTTCCGATTCGGTGAGATTGCCTATATAACTGATATGAGTCTGCTGCCGGAGAGCGAATTCTGCAAGCTGAAAGGGCTGAAGCATGTTACGCTCAATACGGTAGGCTACAAACCTCACCATTCGCATTTCTCTCTGTATCAAGCCATTGACCTTGCAAGGACAATCGGAGCGGAGCACACTTGGCTGACTCATCTGTCTCATACTTTTCCTACATATCCGGAGTTTTGCGGACAGTTGCGGGAGTTGGCTCCCGATATTGATATAAAGCCGGCTTTCGACGGGCTTGTCATCGAGGGATAGGGGCCTTCCGGACTGTGACAGACCGGTTCTGGGCCGATGCAGGACTATTTCAGGGCCTGTGACAGACTGCATTTCTTCCTTACGGAATCCTTCTGCGCCTGTCAGCTCTTGTAGGGAGGTACCTTGCCGGTGTCTATGAGTTCGCGCAGAATGGTCAGATAATCAGGAGAATAGGATGCTGACGGATCAGCAAACCTGGCATTGATGTCACGGAGCGTGTAGGCGCCTTGCATTGTTTCATTGACAAAAGCAGTCAGCGCCTCGGCAGTCAAATTCTTTTCATTGACTTTTTCATTGGCACCGCCGGATGGCCGGGCAGCGTCCTCGGAGGCTTTTCCTTCGCGGCAGATGTCGCAACGGCCGCAGTTCGCGGACTCGGTCTGGCCGAAGTACGAAAGCAGGAAGCGGGAACGGCAGGTGTTCTCCTCGCTCACGTATTCCACCATGGTTTCCATACGCTTGTGCCAAGTTTCTTTCAACATCTGGTAGCGGGACGGGGAAAGCTTCACGTTGCCGGGCGTAAGGTGTTCACTGTGAAGGGTCAGCACATCTGCACGCTGCCCCGGAATGTATTTTATCACGTGCTCGAGGGAGAGGTTGTACAATGTCTGCCTGAGGTTCGGGACCGAAATTCCGCATCGTTGGGCGACATAGTCTTCTTCGATAGGAACCGAGAATGAAAATATTCCGTCATAGCGGCGCATAAGCACTTCCAGGACGTCCAGCATGGTCCTGTCGCTGAATTCCACATCGTACAGGTCGTCCCTGTTTACGGCTATGCGGACTCTTGTCGGGGCCTCAATATCCTCAGTATAAGTCCAATGCCCTTCTCTTTCCAGATATTTGATCGCGTAGTAGGCAGAGGAACGGTTCAGCGAAAACCGTTTGCAGAACTCTATGAGATCGAACCGCACCTGGCATCCAAGTCCCTGTCCGTAAGCGAAATTGCTGTACGCGAACACCTTGTGGAATATGTCCTCCACGTATTCCAATGACGGAAACGAGACAGTCTCTATCTGCTTTAGGCGTTTCACGTCAGAGGAGTTCCACAGCAGCACGGCGTATGAGTCCTTGCCGTCACGTCCCGCTCTTCCGGCTTCCTGGAAATATGCTTCCGGAGAATCGGGCATATCTGCGTGAATGACGAAGCGCACATCCGGCTTGTCAATCCCCATTCCGAATGCATTGGTACAGACCATGACTCTGGTTTTCCCGCTTTTCCACTCTTCCTGACGGAGCATCCTCAGTTCGTGGCCCAGTCCGGCGTGGTAGAATGAGGCTGAGATTCCGTGTGCTGAAAGCGCGGCTGCGAGTTCTTCAGTCTTGCTCCGGCTTCTGACGTAAACGATTCCGGTGCCCTTCACGCCGTTGCAGATATTCAGCATCTGCCCCATCTTGTCTTCGCATTTGCGCACTATATATGAAAGGTTAGGGCGTTCGAAGCCGCTTCGGATCAATGTCTTTTCACGGAATTTGAGTTTTTCCATGATGTCGTCGGCCACTTCCGGCGTCGCTGTCGCTGTCAATGCTATCACCGGCGCATCCACCTGATCGCGCAACTCCCCTATTTTCAGGTAGTCTGGTCTGAAGTCGTAGCCCCACTGGGATATGCAATGCGCCTCGTCAATGACTATGAAACTGAATTTCATGACAGGGATGTAGGACTGGAAGAGTCTCGTGCCAATGCGTTCAGGGGATATGTACAGAAAGCGCACGTCACCGTATGCGGCATTGTTAAGGGCGAGGTCCACGTCCCAGCGGGTCATTCCGGCATAGATGGCTACGGCCTTGATGCCTCTGGCGTTCAGGTTCTGCACTTGGTCTTTCATAAGTGCGATAAGCGGTGTAATGACCAGTGCAATGCCGTCTTTCATAAGAGCCGGGACTTGGAAACAGACTGATTTTCCGCCGCCTGTAGGAAGGATGGCAAGCACGTCTTTTCCGGACAATGCCGTGCGCACTATATTCTCCTGCATCGGACGGAACGAGGAATATCCCCAGTATTGTTCAAGTATGTCTATCGGCTCCATAATATATTATCACTTAGGAAAGTCGTGGTAAAACAATTTATATTCCTTATCCTCTTCATATGGCAAATTTTTTGCATACGTTCAGGGCTGGAATTTTTACAAAAATACGAAAAATTAAGTCTGCAAATGTGGCAGTAATCATAAATTTGTCTTAATTTTGCAGGCGATTTGAAAAACGAAATCAGTTATAATATTTTAAACATATTATTTACATTATGCCAACATTGGATTTAAGCAAGTATGGAATTAAAGGTGTAAAAGAAGTCCTTTACAACCCATCTTACGAAGTTCTCTTCAACGAAGAGACAAGACCGGAGCTTACCGGTTATGAGAAAGGTCAGGAGACCGAACTCGGTGCCATCAACGTTATGACCGGTATCTACACCGGACGTTCTCCTAAGGACAAGTACATCGTTATGGACAAGACCTCTAAGGACACCGTATGGTGGAACACTCCAGAGTATCCTAACGACAACCATCCTGCTTCAGAGAAGACTTGGAAAGCCTGCAAGAAGCTCGCTGTAAAACAGCTTTCCGGCAAGAGACTTTTCGTAGTCGACGGTTTCTGCGGTGCAAACGAGAACACCAGAATGAAGGTTCGTTTCATTATGGAAGTTGCATGGCAGGCTCACTTCGTTACAAACATGTTCATCCGTCCTAAGAACCAGAAAGAGTTCGATCAGGAGCCTGACTTCGTAGTATATTGCGCAGCCAAGGCAAAGGTTGAGAACTATGAGGAGCTCGGTCTCCGTTCTGAGACTGCTGTTCTCTTCAATGTAACATCACACGAGCAGGTTATTCTCAATACTTGGTATGGTGGTGAGATGAAGAAGGGTATGTTCTCTATGATGAACTACTTCCTGCCTCTCAAGGGCATCGCTTCTATGCACTGCTCTGCAAATACCGACAAGAACGGTGAGAACACCGCTATCTTCTTCGGTCTTTCAGGAACTGGCAAGACTACCCTTTCTACAGACCCTAAGCGTCTCCTCATCGGTGACGACGAGCACGGCTGGGACAACAACGGTATCTTCAACCTCGAAGGTGGCTGCTACGCTAAGGTCATCAACCTCGACAAGGAGTCAGAACCGGATATCTACGGTGCCATCACCCGTGACGCTCTCCTCGAGAACGTGACAGTGGACGAGAACGGCAAGATCGATTTCGCAGACAAGAGCGTTACCGAGAATACTCGTGTATCTTACCCTATCTATCACATCCACAACATCGTACGTCCTGTATCACATGCTCCAGCTGCAAAACAGGTTATCTTCCTTTCAGCTGATGCATTCGGTGTACTTCCTCCAGTATCTATCCTCGATCCTGAGCAGACAAAGTACTACTTCCTTTCAGGTTTCACAGCTAAGCTTGCAGGTACAGAGCGCGGTATCACCGAGCCTACTCCTACATTCTCTGCTTGCTTCGGACAGGCATTCCTCGAACTCCATCCTACAAAGTATGCTGAGGAGCTCGTTCGCCACATGAAGAAGAGCGGTGCAAGGGCTTACCTCGTAAACACTGGCTGGAACGGTACAGGAAAACGTATCTCTATCCGTGATACCCGTGGTATTATCGACGCTATCCTCGATCACAGCATCGACAGCGCTCCTACCAAGACTATCCCTTACTTCAACTTCGTAGTTCCTACAGAGCTCAAGGGTGTTGATACTCACATCCTCGACCCTCGCGACACATACGCAAATGCTGCTGACTGGGAAGTTAAGGCTAAGGACCTCGCTGCAAGGTTCATCAAGAACTTCGGCAAATACGAAGGCAACCGCGCAGGCAAGGCTCTCGTTAAGGCTGGTCCACAGTTGTAATCACTTTTCGGCTAAGGATTCGGTTATCTTTATCGGTTACTTAGCACGAAGAACATAAATCGAATGAGGCTGACCCTTTTGGGTCGGCCTCGTTTGTTTTTACTGACGACTTTTGATTTTCTCCCACATTTGCCTTTCACTACTTTTGATTCGCTCCCATATTTGTCTTTCCGACGGCTTTTGATTTGCTCCCACATTTGCCTTCCTGACTACTTTTGATTCGCTCACATATTTGCCTTTCCGACTACTTTTGATTCGCTCACATATTTGCCTTTCTGACCACTTTTGTTTCGCTCCATTCATCTGCCGAGACTTCGTTCCTTCATGACGACTCCTACATTCGTTTTCCAGCAATCTTCGCGTTCCACCAATCTTCGCTTACGGCTCTTTAACACTCTTGTTCCTCATAATCTCGTTTATCCTGAGTTGTTTTTCGTACCAATGAGCATATCGACAGTAGCGCAAATATCTATCCAATCCACTATCCTACAATTAGTTACACACATTATAACCCAAACAGAAAGATGCTCATCCCCCTGTTTTTTATGGGAGTGAGCATCATCGGATACTGATCTTAACCCACATAACAGCCTATGATTCAATAGAATACAAGCATTTTTGCAACTTTAGGGATATGCTCACTGGTTCCGTTTTCTGCAGAGACGCTTACGAACTGTCAAGACTCCAACTGCTGGCTACGCTTACTCTTCGACGGACGGACAAAACTTGACGGTAAAGGCTGTAGCGTGCGCGCCGGCAGCGGCAAAAGCCCGCTCTGCTCAGGTGCTTCGCAATTCGCCGCGGACCATGCCGCTGTCCAGCTCTTGGTCACAGGACACTCTGAATCCCATTCTCTACGCGAAAGAATAAACTTTTTCCGAAATTGACCTATTGCTGGTTGCATACTACAAGTGATTTCCTTTGAGCTTTAAAGACTTTATTTGCGGCAAATATTGTCTTTCCCATCGAATAAAACCAGCCTTGTACGTGCACCTAAGGCCACTTTTTCAAATAATGCGTTTTCATTTTCTGAACACGGACAGTTTTTCCTTATTTTGCGTAAAAAACAATGTATTATCATTTTTGCACAAACGGATTGTTGAAAAACATCATTTTCTCATCTAACGAAGACTATATCTATGGAATGAACTCCATTGCTATCTGCAAGATACAATACATAGATGTCAAGATTCTTGCTTTCTGTCTTATGAATAATCACGTTCACTTCATTCTCGACTGCGAAAAAGACGATGGGTTATCATTTATGAAACACTATAAACTTCTTATCGGCAAATACCTGAAGAATAAATATGGAACAGAACGTAATCTGAACGGGGCTGATATTGGGTGTAAAGAAATGTCAGATCCTAATTATTGTGTCCGCGCCATCGCCTATGTTTTAAGGAATCCGATGTCAGCCGGTATTCAGATTATGCCTGGAGAATACAGGTGGAGTTCCACGAATTTGTACTTTGCTTCACGCTCATTCGTGTTACATAATTATACACCGATATCAAGTCTGTCTGTCGTCAAAATGAGAGAAATAACTGGAAGTCGTTGTAAATTTCCTGCTGAATGGCGTATAGATATGAATGGTATGATTTTCCCCGGCGACTATGTTGATTACAAGACAGTTGAAACAATATTCATCCGTCCTATGCAGCTTCTATACTACATTCTTAAAAACAATGATGCCGAACTTGAAGCTGACACTGGGATATTAACCAAGAGCCGGTACAGTGATGATGAACTTTGTGCGTCGAGAGATATCTTTATTCGTGAGAAATACGAAAAGAAAAGTATTATGCAGTTATCGGTAGAAGAAAGAATATCTTTAGCATCGATAATGAGACGACGTTATGGAATATCTCTGCCGACATTGTCCAGGATTATACAAATAGACAGAGATTTGCTCCGGGGAATGTTGTAACTGTGAATTTACCGGCCTGAGAATTCACAGCGTTGGCAGTAAAGGAAAAATCACGATGTTGGCTGTAAATAGTAGTAGTTGATTGGAACTATGAATGTTTATCCTGAGTTGTTTTTCGTACCAGTGAGCATATCGATAGTAGAGCAAATACCTGCTCAATCCACTATCCCACAATCAGTTACATACATTATAAGACAAACAGAAAGATGCTCATCCCCCTGTTTTTTTATGGGAGTGAGCATCATTGGATGCTAGCCAAACCCACATAATGGCCTATGGTTCAATAGATTACAGGCGTTTTGCAGTTTTAAGGAGATGCTCACTGGTTCCGTTTATCTGGGCAGTTTAGTGCTTTCCTCCTATTAGAGTCTATTCGCGCTTGACGAACAGTCCGAAGGGTTACCAAGGCATCATCAGATGCCGGGCCGGAGTTGGCGGGTAGGGCGGCCACTGCGGCGATGGAAAGCCCGTAGGCCCTGATGTGCCCCCTTGAAAAGGGGGTTAGGG
>OGON01000072.1_pt1 | contig 78033 bp, 71 predicted proteins | sample 1552671 | NCBI WGS metagenome assembly OGON01 (sample SAMEA2580136, study PRJEB22360) | human gut metagenome | biome: human gut; feature: human-associated habitat; material: faeces | place: Denmark | collected 2008/2010 | reverse complement strand
CGGCGCTTATCCCCCGCCCCGTAATGGCCGGAACACTCCCGGCGCGGGTCACCAGCACGGTGAAAAACGATATTTATGCCCATATAGACAAAGACGGGCGCTACCGGGTCAACCTCGATTTTGACCGCGATACGTGGAAACCGGGTTATGAGAGCCTGTGGGTACGCCAGTCGCGCCCGTATGCGGGAGACACCTACGGCCTGCATCTGCCGCTGCTGGCGGGAACGGAAGTCAGCATCGCGTTTGAGGAAGGCAACCCGGACCGACCTTATATCGCAGGCGTAAAACACGACTCGGCGCACACCGACCATGTGACCATCCAGAACTACAAGCGCAACGTGCTGCGTACCCCGGCGAACAACAAAATCCGCCTCGATGATGAGCGCGGCAAAGAGCATATCAAGGTCAGTACCGAGTACGGCGGCAAGAGCCAGTTGAATCTGGGTCATCTGGTGGATGCCGGAAAACAACAGCGCGGGGAAGGCTTTGAACTGCGTACCGATATGTGGGGCGCGGTGCGGGCGAAGAAAGGGATATTTATCAGCGCCGATGCGCAGGATAAGGCGCAGGGGCAGGTGCGCGAAATGGCTCCGGCGATGGCAATACTGGATGGCGCACAGTCACAGATGCAGTCGCTGTCCAATGATGCGCAGACGACGAATGCCGATCCGGCAGATCTGTCATCGCAGATAGCGCTGTTGCAGCAAAGTGTAAAAGATCTGACGCAGGCCGTGATCCTGCTAAGTGCACCCAAGGGCGTGGCGATCGCCAGCGGCGAGCACCTGCAACTGGCGGCGTCGAAGAATGTGATAGCGAACGCAGGCAACAACGCAGATATCGGCGTAGTAAAAAATATGTTTATCGGTGTGGGTCAGGCGCTGAGCGTGTTTGTGCGTAAAGCGGGCATCAAGCTGTTTGCCAATAAAGGGGCGGTCTCGGTACAGGCACAGAACGATCTGATGGAACTGTTGGCACAGAAATCGATAGAGATCACCAGTACGGAAGATGAGATCAAGATCACCGCGAAGAAGAAAATCACCCTTAACGGCGGTGGCAGCTACATCCGGCTGGATGCCTGCGGGATAGAAGCGGGAACGCCGGGAGAATATAACGTTAAGGCCGGATATTACGGGCGTAAACCAAAGGCGAAGCTGACGCCGGAGCTGATGGCATTTCCGGTGATTAAGTCTGAGGATTTTAATCAGAGCTTTATTTTGCTGGATGAAAATACTGGGCAACCACTTATTAATTGGCCCTATGAACTAGAACTGGAAAGTGGGCTAAAAATGAGTGGGATTACTGATGAAAATGGAAATACAGAACTAATATCCTCTGATAAGGAGGAGGTCGTTAATATTAGTGTGTTTGAACCCGATGAGTTTTTAGACGATGACATTAATTAAGACATATAGCGAGAATATAACATGGCAGATAAATCCGAAAAGAAAAAAGAAACCACAAATAAATCAGCAAAAAAAACACTAACGAAGAAGAGCGAAAAATTAACTCCAGCAAAAGACACCGCACCAAAACAAGTGAATGTAGATCCAGCTATAAGATTGAAACAAATTCGTCAACTTGTCCGTAATAATAATAAATCCATCATGGGAGAGGATTATATTATTTGTCAAATCTATAAAGAATCTAGATTTAAGCAATTTGCAGGTAAGAATAAACATAATGCGAAAGGCTTAATGCAAATGCAACGAAATGCAGTGAGGCAGGTTTTTAAATATCGACAACAAAAAATAAAAGGAAGAATGACGACTGATAAAGAGACAAATGAAGCTTTCGCTAATGCTGATACATTTTATAAATCTGATAAAATATTTGATGAAAAAGAAAATATTAAGATTGGCACAGAGTATTTGCAATACTGGATAGATAAAGAAGCAACAATTGAGGAGGCATATCGGGCATATCGTGGAACAGATGAAGCATACTATTCTGTTATAAAACCTTGCGCTGAAAAACTGGCTAAAGATCCTGATAACATACAAATACTAATGGAGGGAATAGGAAGATAGTATGCGCATTATGTTAATATTACTTTGTTTTTTTCTTTCCCCTGTTTTTCAGGCGATAAGATTAAAATCGTGAAAACCTGTCAACTGAAAAAAAATGAAAGTGTGCAGTTGCTTTCCCTTAGAACCATTGACGGTGATACATTATATCTAAAATTCAGAAATGTTATCACCGGGGCCTTTTTAGATACTCCAACTAAAAGTTATGATTTTTTTGGAGATGTGGTTCTTTCTCAGTGCATAAATGGTTCTCTTATCTTTGCGCTGGAATATGGTTCTCCATATATAAAAGGTTGTCTGGTAACTGGTTGGGAAAATGGGTTTAAAGGTAAGAACTCTCCTGAAGGCTTTTGTTTCGCAGAGAGAAATATTCCCGAAGCGGTATGGTTTGGAAAAAACAATATTTTAATTATCATCCGAAACCAAATGGATGTTGGGACATGGAAAGGGAAATATATTATCTATGATAATGCGAAAAAGTCAGGAGAAAGAGCATACTCATCAGATAATCTACCATCAAAAGATGGTTACATAATTTTTGCATTAAATAAATAAAATGACTCTATAGATAACTTTAAATTTCACTTGGTTATTAACTTCTGGCCGATAATGCAAAATAAAGGGATGTACTGATGCCTGTCCGACTTAATACCATTCCCGACGCAGAATCCTATCCCGCACCGCCAGCCCGCATTAAATGGCTGTCAGCCTTATTACTGATGCTGTCTGTTGGTGTGGCAATAACCTCATTATTCGCCAGCGATGAACTGGCAAAAAACGGCCCGCATTTCTGGGGGCTGGCCTGCGGTGTGCCTGCCTTTATCTGGTCGCTGGTTGCTTCAGTTCGCTGGTTGTTTTTTATCACGCAGTACATTCGGGCTGATGCCTGGAATAAGCGCCGGGAAGAGGTGATTTTGCAGGAAACGCGACGGGGACGACGGGCGTTGCAGATACTTAGTTTTTCCGTACAAACCGCGCTGAATGGTGATTCCGTCGCAGAAACCACAGCGGCGTTTCTGGCGCGTCAGCAGGTGTTGAATACTTACGTTGATTTGCGCGGAGAAGATACCGTGCGTCGCAGTGTCATTCCCGTATTAACCAATAAACCGGTTACCGGGCGTTTATCCGAAATTATTTCCCGCCTTTTTATTGATATCAGACCGCAATTGTTTCTGCTGCCCCCTGATTTTCATATCAACGTACTACTGGAAATTGATGCGCCGCTTTCAGGGGCCTCCGTGAGAACTATCTGGCAGGACGAATGGCAAAAAGCCGGACTCCCGGAAGCCCGTCTGTTTTCTGCCCCGGAGCCGGGGCTGGCCGCCGTGGACGACTGGCTGGACAACTTTATTCAGGAAAAGGCCGTACTGCTGGTGATTTCCGTGTATCTGGAACCGAAGACTCCGGAACGGACGGCAGAATCCTCCACCGCGCTGTTGCTGGCAAACCGGTTGACGCAAACCGCGCTGTTGCTGGCAAACCGGTTGACGCAAACCGCGCTGACGCCGCTGGCCCTGCTGCATCGTCCTGAACGTATCACAGATACAGAGATGATGGCGTCAGGCATTGCACAGGCGCTGGACTGGATGCCGGTGCAGCCAGATGCCATATCCGGCATATGGACTGCCGAACTGGACAGGGAACAGCGTACCGCGTTGTTATCCCTTAACCAGCCGTTTACTCAGGAAGCCCTGATGTACGAGCTGGATGCCTTTCTGGGGCGCTCCGGACCGGCAGCGCCGTGGCTGTCCGTCGCTGCGGCAACGCTGGCGGCAATACAATCACAACACCCCCAACTAACGCTCAGCGGCGTTCAGGGCGGGCATTATTCATGGGCGACCGTGGTGTCGCCATTCGTTTCCCCACAGGAGGCATCATAGTGGTTCCGGGATTAAACCGTCTCCGGCCCCGTTCTGTTTCAGGGCCTGCCATCGTCATGACCGTGGCTGTTGTGGTTGCGCTTTGCACGTTTATTCACCGTAAACCGGCATTGCTGGGCGTTGAACCGGGTAGCTCACAGCAAATGTACTGGATGGCTGGCGTGATTGCCGCAGGCGTGGTCTTTTTGATTATCATGGGGGTTTATCATCTGCTGAACCGCCACGCTGCCGTACAAAACTTTGAACTCCGCAGACAACTTGCCGCCGGAGATGACTATCGTGCGGTGACGACAAAGAAAGCCGACAGCCGTCATCCGGCAATGGTGGAACTCGCCGCCTTCCTGCGCGACCGCTACGGTCCGTTCTGGCGGCGTAACGTCCGCCTGCTGCTGGTGACCGGCGAGCCTGAACAGGCAGAAGCCATCGCGCCGGGGCTGACCGGGCAACACTGGCTGGAGGGCGACCACACGGTGCTGATATATGGCGGCAGGCCATCAGCGGAGCCTGATGTCACACTGCTGACCGCCTTAAAAAAACTGCGCCGCAGCCGTCCGCTGGACGGCATCATCTGGCCACTGACAGAAGAACAGAGCCGCCAGACAGCGCAACTCGACAAAGGCTGGCGCGAACTGATAAACGGCGGTAAGCGACTCGGTTTTCAGGCCCCACTCTATTTGTGGCAGGTCTGTGACAACGGTGATTATCAGGCCGGACGCCCCCTGCAAAGCGTCGGCTGCCTGCTGCCGGAACGCTGCACCCCGGAACAACTGACCGCCATGCTGGAAGCTCACCCCCTGCCGCTGACGGAACAGGGCATGTCGCAACTGCTGGCTGATAACCGCCATGATTTTCTGCTGCGTCTGGCCCATACCCTTGCAGAGCGGGGTATCGCTCACTGGCAAAGCGTCCTGAAACCGCTGCTGGCAGGCGGCGCATTCTCTTCCCTGCGCCTGCGTGGTCTGATGTTCAGCCCGCCGCTTACCGCCGTACCGGAGGCCGCACCTCATGCGTGGCTGCCGTCACAGGTCTGGGCGGGCGTGACCGGCGATAACGCACGGGGGCGTGCAGTGGGCTTTCCGTGGCTACGCGCCGCGCTGATGTCCGCTGTCTGCGTGCTGGCAATATGGGGGGCCGGAATGACGACCTCTTTCTTCGCCAACTGCGCTCTTGTTCAGGAAACCAGCATCCAGACTGCACGTGCGCTTGATACCCGCCTGCCGCAGGCAGAACAACTGGTGGCGCTGCATACCCTGCAGGGCGAACTGGAGCGCCTGCAATATCGTATCCGCGAAGGTGCGCCGTGGTATCAGCGTTTTGGCCTTGAACGTAACCAACAACTGCTCGCCGCCGCTTTTCCCGGCTATGCGCAGGCGGCAAACCGGCTGGTGCGCGACGTGGCCGTTGACCATCTGCAACAGCAACTGAACGCCTTTGTCGCGCTGCCGCCCAACAGTCCTCAGCGTACCGCCACCGGTGAACAACGCTATAAGCAGCTTAAGGCATTGCTGATGACTTCCCGTCCGGAAAAGGCCGACGCTGCCTTTTTCAGTACCACGCTGATGGCGGACGGCCTGCGCTACGAGAATATCCCGGAAGGTGTGCGGCAGAGCGTGTTGCCCTCGCTGCTGACCTTCTGGATGGCGAACCTGCCGGAACACCCGCAATGGAAAACCTCGCCGCCACCGGAACTGACCGGCGCGGTGCGTAAAATCCTGCTGCGCCAGATTGGTGTGCGTAATGCCGAAAACACCCTCTACCAGAACGTGCTGCAACAGGTGTCCCGCAACTACGCCGATATGACGCTGGCGGACATGACCGGGGATACCCTCACCGAATCTCTTTTCAGTACGGAACAGACGGTGCCGGGGATGTTCACCCGTCAGGCGTGGAAAGGACAGGTCAGGGAAGCCATCGAGCAGGTGGTGACGGCGCGGCGCGAGGAAATCGACTGGGTACTCAGCGACCGCCAGCAGGATACCTCTGCGGATATCTCGCCGGATACGCTGCGTAACCGTCTCACCTCACGCTACTTTACCGACTTTGCCGGAAGCTGGCTGGCGTTTCTCAACAGCATTCGCTGGAAAAAGGAAGACTCGCTCTCCGGCATTCTCGACCAGCTGACACTGATGGCCGATGCCCGTCAGTCGCCACTGATTGCGCTGACCGATACCCTCGCGTGGCAGGCGGCGGCAGTCAGGGAAAACCGTGGCCTGTCAGACTCGCTGGCGAAATCGGCACAGGAACTGTTTAACGGCAAGGAGAAAACGCCGCAGCAATCCCGTGAAGTCGATGTGCCTGTCGGGCCGCTGGATAAAACCTTTGCTCCGCTGCTGCGGTTGCTGGGCGATAAGGCCGGAGGCGGTGGTGGTGATACGCAACTCAGCCTGCAAACGTATCTGACCCGCGTCACCCGCGTACGCCTCAAACTGCAACAGGTGACCAACGCCCCCGACCCGCAGGAAATGACGCAACAGCTGGCACAGACGGTACTGCAGGGCAAAACCGTTGACCTCACCGACACCCGCGACTACGGACGGTTAATCGCCGCCAGTCTGGGCGAGGAATGGAGTGGCTTCGGTCAGGCGCTGTTCGTCCGCCCGGTGGAGCAGTCGTGGCGGCAGGTGCTGACGCCTGCGGCGGACAGCCTGAACCGCCAGTGGCAGCGGGCGATTGTCAGCCACTGGAATCAGGACTTCGCTGGTCGCTACCCGTTCAAAGCCTCACAGAACGATGCCTCCCTCCCCCTGCTGGCGCAGTATCTGCGCGATGACGGGCGCATCAACCAGTTTATTGCCGCCAACCTTTCCGGCGTTCTGAAACGTGAAGGCCGCTACTGGGTGGCGGACGCCATGAACACGCAGGGGCTGACGGTCAACCCGGACTTTATCCGCGCCCTGAACCGCCTGCGCGACGTGGCTGACACCGCCTTTGCCAGCGGCGATGCCGGAATACATTTTGAACTGCGGGCAAAACCGGCCCGAGACGTGATGAAGACACATCTGGTGATTGACGGGCAGGAACTGGAGTATTTCAACCAGAAAGAACGCTGGCAGCGTTTCAACTGGCCGGATGAACAGTGGCAACCCGGCGCATCGCTGAGCTGGACCAGTACGCAGGCGATGGAACGCATACTGGCGGATTACCGGGGGAGCTGGAGCCTTATTCGCCTGCTGGAACAGGCGCAGGTGACACCGGTGGACAGCAGCACCTTTAAAGTGGTGTGGAAAGCGCAGGACGGCCTGCCGCTGAATTACCTGCTGCGGGTTGAACAGGGTAAAGGGCCGCTGGCGCTGCTGGAACTGAAAAACTTCCGCCTGCCGGGACAGGTATTTCTGACCGGCAGGAGTATGAAAGATGCGGAAGAATACGGGGAAGACGCCGATGAGTGAACTGTTGCAAAAGCTGACCCGTAGCTGTTTTGTCGACCGGGATGCACTGGATGTGGCGCGAACACAGGCAGCGCTGTGGCAGACATGGCTGCTGCCGGTGACGGCAAATACGCCGGTCGGGGAAGACCCCGGCTACCACGACGATTTCCTGCGTATCCGCGACGAGATGAACAAACTTTCCGGCGCGGATACGGACCTCATCTGCCAGCTTGCCGAATCCCTGCTGCTGACGCAGGCAAAAGACGTGCGCATCGCCACTTACTACATCTGGGCGCGACTGCACCGCGACGGTGAGCGCGGACTGGCTGAGGGGCTGGCGCTGCTGGCCGGACTGGTGGAACGCTTCGGTACGCAACTGCTGCCCTCGCGACCGGCCAGCCGGAAAATGGCGCTGGAGTGGCTGGCAGGGGAAAAGATGCTCGACAGCCTTGCCCGCTACCCGGAAGTGGCAAAAGAGGATTTTGCGAACATTGTTGCCGCTCTTAATCAACTGACGGTTTCCTTCGCCGCATGGCCCGAAGAACAACAGTCTCCCTCCCTGATGCCGCTGATTAACGCGCTGGAATCGCGTCTGGCGCAGTCGGGTGGGATGAACGCGGTGGTGCCGCAAAACAGCAGCAGCATACCTGCAGCGTCATCCCCGGTGGATGCGCCACAGGTACAGACCATCACCTCCGGGCGCGACCTGCTCGACCAGGCGAAAGTGCTGGCCCGTTATCTGAACGAACAGCCGCAGGGCTGGCTTTCGGCGCACCGGCTGATGAAAACCCTGCGCTGGGATACGGTGCATGAACTGCCGCCGGATGTGGACGGCAAAACCCGGCTGGTCCCGCCGCGCACCGAGTCACGCAATCAGCTTAAGCGGCTGTATGCCCAGCAGAACTGGACGGAACTGCTGGAGCAGGCCGACCTGATGTTCAGCACTGGCGTCAGCCATTTCTGGCTGGACATTCAGTGGTATCTGCATCAGGCGCTGACTAAGGCGGGCGTACCGTGGGACAGGTGGACAGCGGTTATCCGTCAGGACCTGGCGCTTCTGCTGGAGCGCCTGCCGGGGCTGGAAAATCTGGCATGGAACGACGGCACACCGTTCGCCGACGAGGTGACGCGCAACTGGATAGCGCAGCAGGTCATGATGCGGGAAGACGGCGCATGGCTTGCGGGGAAAGCCGCTGTGCCGACAGACGACGCCACAAATGACGTACTGGCGCTGGAGCCGGAAGCACTGGAGATGGCAGACAGTCAGGGCGTGGAAGCGGCGCTGGGCTGGATACAGACCCGTCCGGGCATCACCACTGCACGCCAGCGCCTGTTATTGCGACTGCTGATGGCGCGGGTGGCGGAACAGTACGGTAAAAACGAGATGGCGCTCCTGCTGCTGGAAGAACTGGATACTGCCGCACAGGGAATAACGCTGACGCAGTGGGAGCCGGAACTGCTGTTTGAGGTAAAAGCCCGGCAACTGAAACTGCTGCGCCTGCGGGCGCACCGCTATGCTGATAAAGCCCTGCTGAACCGAAAAATGGAAATCCTGCTGGGAACGCTGGTAACAATCGATCCGGTACGGGCAGCGGTACTGTGTGATACGCAGCATAAGGAGTGATGACGATGGGAAGAGGCTATTTTCTGGTCAGGGGCGATAAGACCACCTGCGGCGGGAAGATTATTGAAGGCGCGGACGACCATACGATCATGGGTATCCCACAGGCACGGGATATGGACCGGGTCACCTGCGGCAGATATCCGGGAATGTTTATTATTGTGGGCGGCGTTCCTGAAACAGATATTCACGGCAGGCTGATGGCGGGGACGCTGGACAGCCAGAGCAGTTGCCCCTGTAAGGCACGGTTTATTGCGTCGATGATGGATGATACGTATGAGACGGATGACGGGGGAAGTGAAGCGGAACAACATGCGCAGTCGGCGAAAAAGGATCTGACTTCTGGTTCTGATTCATCCTCTGATGATGTAAAACTGGATTACAGAATTAAATTATCAGGTAATAAGATACTGACGCCACTGAATATACCTGATTATAAAGAAATGATAAGCGGTGGTAGTACGAAGAATACAGAAAAAATAGATTTTACTATCACAAATAAAGGCGATGAGGCTGAAGGACTTTCTCTGGAAGTGCTTGATGGTAATGAAGTGATTTACAGTGAACAGCAGACCGGTAAATATTTTGATAAGGGAGAGCATGCCTGGCAATGGGATGGCTACAGTAATCAAGGCATACTGGATACAACTAAGCTAAAAAGCAAATCACTACTCGTAAGACTGATTGCTTTATGTGGTGATATGATGATAAAAGTTGATTATCCACTTCATAATTCACCAGAGGAATAAAAATGGGTCGATGTAAAGGTAGACAGAAAACAAAAAACAGTAGATATAATATGGCGACTGGCAGTTAGTGATGGAGGGATAAAAGGAAGTAATCCTAAGTTATCCCCAGTTCCTTATAACGACTTGGTTAACCTGACCAAAAATGGAGTTGAATTTTATTGGTCTCGAAATGGAAGTCGCGGCGGGGGGATTGGTGAAAATATTGTTACAGCGATTGGTGTTTTTAAAGTAAATGTAAAGGCTGAGATAAATATTACTCCATCCATGCGAACTTTTTCTTTGATATCATCATTAGATCCTGACTTTCAGGCATCCGTTAGTCTATCAGGATTTGAAAAAATATATTATAACTACGGTGATAGTTATAAGGATATTCAAGATGAATTACAGGCGCTTCTTGACGCTAATAACAGATATAAATGGGATAGTGCTCATGAAATGGGGCATAAAGTACTCGATGAATATGGAGAGGGTTCTAGCCCTGATTATTCGTGGACTCATAAAGGAACATCTACTCTTATGCAAAAAACAATACCAGGGAATGTTATGCCCGCTCAGGGAGAGATTGATGTAATGAAATATGGAAAATATCGTCCTGACATGTATACTCGATTGGTTGCAGCAGATGAAGATGTTCAGGGATTGATCTGGTTAAGCAGGATAAAATTTGATGACTAGAGTAGTTATTGCTTTATTATTTCTTGCCGGATGTACTTCGCAAATGAAGTATTCCAATGTCGTCAGGATTAGGAATGTATGTTCCTCAGATATTAATGTGTTTATTCCTGAGTATGTTTTTGGAGGTAATGTTATTAAGCAACATCATATTTACTTACCTGTTAATGGGATTGATGTTTTGTCTTATTTTTATACTGAAAACATCAATGATGGTTTCCAATATGAAGAAGCATTCACCGTAAATAAAGATAGCTCGGGTAATTTTGATTATCCGTTTGTTATCTTATCATCAGGACGTGAAAAAAAATTTGGGAAAAACGATCTAATTGAATTATCCAGGGACATTTCAACAAAAGACGATAAGAAGCATGGGGTTGTAAAGTACATGATAGATAGTCAGGATATTTGCCCATAGTATGATTCATATCATAATCAACTGAAAAAATGACATTATTAATCATTTGTGATTTTTTGATACTACCAAGTGAAATTTGATGATTAGATTAATATTCTCTTTTTTATTATGCACACTGTGTGCTGGATGTTTATCTCAACCATTCTATTCTTGTTCCATTGTCATGGTAAATACATGCAAAGTATCTATTAACATTTCGACAGTCAATAATTCAACACATTATGATGGTAAGGTAAGAGATAATTTTCATCTTGATATCGGAGAGCGGAAGCCAATTGTATACTTTATTTACACAGGTAGAGAGTCAGATGTTTTTAATAAAAACCCTGTAAATATTGTTTCTGAACTTAGTATTTTGATATCTGATGGTAACAATTCTAAAACTTTATCTGGATATCATATCTCCTCTTTATTGAAAAAATCCTCATCTAGTATGGAGTCCGATTTTTCTTTTGAAATAAATGATCCATCTATATGTCCTTAGGATTCTGAAAATAAAAAATTCTAATCTCACTACTCGTTGGTATTAATTTCAATAAAAGGAAAGATAAATCCTCCGATGGACGACTTAACCCAACGCTACTACGAAGCCGAAATGCGCTACCTGCGTGAAGCGGGGAAAGAATTTGCGCAGGCTTACCCCGACCGCGCCGCGATGCTCAATCTTGATAAACCCGGCGCACGCGATCCCTATGTGGAACGCCTGTTCGAAGGCTTTGCTTTTTTAATGGGCCGCCTGCGCGAGAAGCTGGACGACGATCTGCCGGAGCTGACTGAAGGGCTGGTCAGCCTGCTGTGGCCTCACTACCTGCGAACTATCCCGTCACTTTCCGTGGTTGAACTGTCGACAGATCACCGGCAGATGAAGCAGAGCGAAACGCTGAGCGATTTTCAGGTATTGTCGCGCCCTGTTGGCGAGCGCAGAACCCGCTGTTTCTACAGCGCCACGCGGGATATCACGCTGCATCCGCTGGCGTTGCCGGACGTGTCATTGCAATATGAACCGGACGGACGTTCGGTTATTCGTCTGCGCTTTGAATGCGGCCCGCTGGTCGGTGACTGGTCACAGATCGATTTATCCCGCCTGCCGCTCTATCTCAATGCCGGCAGTCCGGTGGCCTGTGCGCTGCACCGGGCTTTAACGCTTGGTACGCAGCAGTTCTGGTTGCGTCTGCCGGGGCAGGATCGCCGGACGCTTGACGCACACTTTTCCCCGTTGGGCTTTGAGGATAATGACAGGCTCTGGCCAAAAGGCGAGTCGGCGTTCAGCGGCTACCAGTTGCTGCTGGAGTATTTCACCTTCCGCGAGAAGTTTATGTTTGTGGCACTCAACGGGCTTGAGCTGGTTGCATGGCCGGAGGGGATAACCGGCTTTGAGATTGACGTGGTGCTGAACGAGAACTGGCCTCACGACCTGCCGTTTGACAGCGATAATATCCGTCTGCACTGCGTGCCGGTCATCAATCTGTTCCCGCTCGAAGCCGATCCGTTACACCTTTCGCCACTGGAAAACGAATTTCTGCTACGCCCGATGCGCATTCAGGACGGGCATACCGAGATTTATTCCGTCGACAACATTATTTCTTCGCGCCATACCGGCAGTCAGGCGTATGTCCCCTTCTCCAGCTTTCGTCACCGGGGCGGGATGCTGCGCCACGATGCGCCGGAACGCTATTACCACACGCGGGTAAAGCGCGGCCCTTCCGGTCTGCATGACACCTGGCTGATTCTGGGCGGTGATGCGTTTGATGCTGACCGGATGCTGGAGGATGAAACGCTCTCTTTAAGCCTGACCGGTACTAACGGGCATCTTCCCCGTAAGGCTTTACAGAGCACGCTGCTCGATAGGCCAGTTCATGCCTCACAGAACGTCCTGCGGGTGCGCAACCTGTGCGCCCCAACGCAGCCCTGCTATCCCCCGGCGCGTGACCGCTTCCACTGGCGGGTGCTCAGCCACCTTGGTTCTAACTTTTTATCGATGATGGATAACGCCGAAATTCTGCGCGGAACGCTGGCGCTGTACGACTGGACCGAAAGCGAGATGAACCGCCGTCGTCTGGAGGCGATTGTCGACGTTCAGCACAGCCTGATACAGCGTTTTGAAAGAGGCTTTCTGCTGCGTGGCGTGGATATTCAGGTGACGCTGGACAGTAACGGCTTTGCCGGAGAAGGTGATATCACGCTGTTTGGTGAACTGCTGCACCGCTTTTTCGCACTGTATGCCGATATCCACTTATTCACTCAACTGACCTTAATTCTGCAACCTACAGGAAAGTGCCTGCAATGGACAGAGCATCACAGCCAGCGCGTACCGGGCTGACCGACCGGCTGGCCCCGGATATTGCGCGGATCAATTTTTACCGTTTTTGCCAGTTGCTGGAACAGAGCCAGCAGAACGCGCCGCTGGGCAGTACCGACAACCCCGCCACCGATGCGGTGCGCTTTCGTCCCCATCCCGGAATGGGCTTTCCGGTCAGCGAGTTAAAGAACGTTGAACGTGACGCGGGCAATCCCGACGTGCCACCCACGGTGCGCACCACCTTTCTCGGCCTGTACGGCGTGGATTCGCCGCTGCCAACCGCCTATCTGGACTACATTACCCAGCGTCATGACGGACATGACGCAGTGATGGCGTTTCTCGATATTTTTAACCATCGCTTTATCACCCAGTATTACCGCATCTGGCGCAAATATAACTACCCGGCGTCGTTTGAAGCAGGTGCTATGGATGACATTTCCCGTTGTCTGCTGGGACTCATCGGGCTGGGTATTCCCGGCAGCGAGAACCATATCGCCACGCCGGTATCCCGTTTTCTGGCCCTGCTCAGCGTGATGCGCCTGCCGACGCGCACGGCGGAAGGCGTCACGGCACTGGTGGGACTGCTTGCCCCGCTGACGAAAGCGACGGTGGTGCCTCACGATCCGCAGCCTGTTATTCTCCCGGCCCCTGCGGGTCTGTCAAAAAATTCACGCATCAGCCTGAAAACGCGAACGCTGCTGGGGCGTACCGGCACCGACGTCAACAGCCAGTTGCTGCTGAAACTGTATACCGAAGATGCCGCAGAAGCACGTGGCTGGCTACCTGGCGGGCAGCTGCACAGCGATTTGCTGGTGCTGCTGCGCGTTTATCTGGGCTGGCGCTGTCAGGCCCGTCTGCAACTGACGCTGCCCGTCAGCCTGTTGCCTGCTGCCCGGCTGGGAAAACAGCGCGTACAGATTAGCCGTACCGGCATCCTTCGCGCCTCCTTTGCCGCGCCCGCGACCGGAACAGTGACGGTCAGTCTGGGGCGTTATCAGGGATTAATACCCGCTTTATCCATTCGTAACAGGGAGAGTATGACTCATGTTTCCTATTCGTTTTAAACGTCCGGCGCTGCTCTGTATGGCGATGCTGACGGTTGTTCTGAGCGGCTGCGGGCTGATTCAGAAAGTGGTGGATGAATCGAAAAGCGTGGCCTCAGCCGTTTTCTACAAGCAAATCAAAATACTGCATCTCGATTTCTTCTCCCGAAGTGCCCTGAATACGGATGCGGAAGATACGCCGCTTTCCACGATGGTGCATGTCTGGCAACTGAAAACCCGCGAAGATTTTGACAAGGCGGATTATGACACCCTGTTTATGCAGGAAGAGAAGACGCTGGAGAAGGACGTACTGGCAAAACACACCGTCTGGGTAAAACCGGAAGGCACGGCATCCCTGAATGTGCCGCTGGATAAAGAGACGCAGTTTGTCGCCATTATTGGGCAGTTTTATCACCCTGATGAAAAAAGCGACAGCTGGCGTCTGGTGATCAAAAGGGACGAACTGGAGGCCGACAAGCCGCGCTCGATTGAACTGATGAGAAGCGACCTGCGACTGCTGCCTCTCAAGGATAAATAACCGATGTCGACACCTTCCTTATATGAAATGCTGACGTTCAGTTTCAGCGGCGAGTTACCACTGGAACAGGTCAGCGAGCGGGATCAGCTTATCCTTTCCGTGATGGACAATATGCAACGCATTATCAACTGTCGGGCAGGCACACTGGCGCATTTGCCGGATTACGGTCTGCCGGATCTCAGTCTGATCCATCAGGGTATGGTTGCGGGTATTCATGGCCTGATGCGTCAGATTGAAGAAACGCTGCTGCGTTATGAACCACGCCTGAGTCAGATACAGGTGGAGTTACTCCCCCAGCCCCGTCCGGGGTATCTTAATTACCTGATCCACGCGCAGCTTCCCGATACCGGCTGGATACGCTTTGATGGCGTGTTTTCTCCGGAAGGACGAATTGTTCTGCGTCATCTCAAACAGCAGGAGCGGGCGTACTGATGGCAAGTAACGCGAATTTTATCAGCCAGTTCGTCATGGGCGGCGATCCCTGTACTTATAAGGAATCCGGTGAACTACAGGCTGAAATGAGTAAACTGACTCACCCGGCCCGACCTGATGTGGACTGGCGTCGGGTGGAAAAACTCAGCCTCGCGCTGTTCCGGCAAAATGGCGTGGAATTACAGACGCAGGTCTGTTACGTACTGGCGATAACCAGACGGCAGGGGCTGGCAGGGATGGCAGACGGACTCGGTTCACTGGACATACTGCTCCAGCGCTGGGCTGACTTCTGGCCGGTACAGGTACATTCCAGAATATCACTGCTCAGTTGGGTCACAGAAAAAATGCAGCAGGCACTGAGAACGCTGGATATTCAGTATCAGGATCTGCCGCAGATTTACCGTTGTGTACAGCATCTTTCCGCCATCGAAACCACGCTGCAACAGTGTGAACTGTGGCATATGACGAAACTGGATGTGCTGGCCGGGCAGTTTCGTAATACGGCGCTACGTCTGGAGCGGCTGGCACCACAGGGAGCGGAAACCACTATCACTCCCCCTGAATTACCCCGCCGGGAAATGAAGCAACCAGAAAAGTCAGAAGAAAGTCCACAGCCGGTTTTTGCAACCAGACCCGCTCAGCAAAACGATAAGGATGCCAGTCCATCCGCGCCATCCCCTGAAATCTCCCGGCAGCGGACATGGCCGATATTTATGGCCGGAATGGTTGTGATGGCCTGTCTCGGCGGAACAGGATTATGGGGCTGGTCGCAGCTTAATCAGCCGGACGCACTAATCCAGCGAATACAACTGTCTGTCATGCCATTACCGCAGTCGCTGGAGAGCGGCGAGCTGGCAAAGCTGGATGTAAAGGATAAGGCGCTGCTGGCTCAGGACAGAACAATTGCGGCAAGTCAGATGCAACTGGAGCAGTTAAACAAATTGCCTGCCCGCTGGCCACTGGAGCAGGGATATCGCCAGCTACGCCAGCTTGATGCCCTGTGGCCGGATAATCCTCAGGTCAGAGCGCTGAACGCGCAGTGGCGTAAACAGCGGGAGCTGAGCGCCCTGTCCACAGAGGCATTGAATGGCTACGCACAGGCGCAGAGCCAGCTACAGCGCCTGTCGGCGCAGCTGGATGCACTGGATGAGCGTAAGGGGAGATATCTGACCGGTTCGGAACTAAAAACGGCGGTGTACGGCATCCGGCAGTCGTTAAAGGAGCCGCCGCTGGAAGAACTGCTTCGGCAACTGGAAGAGCAAAAACAGACCGGAGAGGTTTCGCCGACGCTGTTGACGCAAATTGATACCCGGTTAAATCAGTTGCTGAATCGCTATGTAATTTTACTGGATACGAAGGTGGAACAAAGTCAGTAAACGTCGGGGGATTTATGCACCAATAAGGGATATGTGACCTTGCCATTTTTTAAAAGGAGTCTTTGTGTACAAAAAAGAGAGGAACAGGCCATTCGAAACGCGTGAAGAGGTTCTTGTAGTGGCACACTAAATTTGGCCACCTGATGAAAGGTGATATTCTCACCACAACACAAAACAGGTGACTTAATGAACAAGAAAACCAAACGAACCTTCACCCCTGAGTTCAGGCTGGAATGTGCACAGCTGATTGTTGATAAGGGCTACTCATATCGACAGGCCAGTGAAGCGATGAATGTCGGTTCAACCACGCTTGAGAGCTGGGTACGCCAGCTCAGGCGAGAGCGCCAGGGTATTACGCCCTCTGCCACACCCATTACTCCAGACCAGCAACGTATCCGCGAGCTGGAAAAGCAAGTTCGCCGTCTGGAGGAACAAAATACGATATTAAAAAAGGCTACCGCGCTCTTAATGTCCGACTCGCTGAACGGTTCACGATAGCCGCCAGACTAAGTGACAGCCACACGGTTGTCAGCCTGTGTTCTGCTCTGGAAATACACCGCAGCAGTTACCGGTACTGGCGAAAACGACGCGATACGGTTAATCCGGCACGAGTCAGGTTGTGCAGCGAAATACGCCGGGCGTGGAACCAAAGTCGGGGCTCTGCGGGCGCGCGCACTCTGGCTGAAAAGCTGACTCAAAACGGCGTCCCGATGAGCCGTTACCGTGCCGGACGTCTGATGAAATATCTGAACCTGAGCAGTTGTCAGCCCGGAAAACATCAGTATAAAAATGCCCGTCAGGAGCATACCAGCCTGCCGAATCTGCTTGAGCGTCAGTTCGCAGTACCGGAGCCAGACCGGGTATGGTGTGGAGATATTACGTATCTCTGGGCAGGAAATCGCTGGTGCTATCTGGCGGTTGTTATGGATCTTTTTGCCCGCAGGGTTATCGGCTGGAGTCTGTCAGCGCATGCCGATACCGCACTGATAAGCAGTGCCCTGCGGATGGCCTATGAGACGCGTGGCCAACCCCGGGATGTCGTGTTCCATAGCGACCAGGGAAGCCAGTATACAGGCCTTAAATATCAACAACTTCTCTGGCGTTGCAGAATAAATCAAAGCGTCAGTCGGCGGGGAAACTGCTGGGATAACAGCCCCATGGAACGCTTCTTCCGCAGTCTGAAAACAGAATGGGTGCCAACGAATGGTTACGCAGGCAAGGACGAGGCCCGGCAGCAAATTAATGATTACATATTGAACTACTACAACAGCGTCAGACCTCACCATTATAACGGTGGGCTGACGCCGGAAGAGTCAGAGAACAGATACCATTTTTACTGTAAAACCGTGGCCAATATTACTTGACCACTACATCTGGCATATCATAAGCGGGAAAAAATACCCTGTCTGGAGTGTGGCAAGTTGCTCATTTTTTTACCGCGCCATATCTGGTTTGTGCATGGAATACGCGCTGACGAATATCGTGTAAAATGGAACATACCGAAGCACATCGCACTGGCAGGGATTTCATATCTGGAGAAACAAAGTGAATATATGAAGGCGAGAATAGCAAAGGGAAAGCTGGATCCCGCAGAACAAATAGCCATGATGAGAATAAAGGGAAGGCAACTAAAGTCAGATCCTGACTGGCGTAATCGCTCCGGTTCTATATTGAAGAAACAATATGCCCGACGAGATATCCTTAAAAACAGGGTATGGGAAAGATCTCCCAGCATAAAAAGTGTCTCTGTGGAGTTGAAAACAGAAGCTATAAGGCGAATGAAAAACAGGAAGGTCGTCGGGGAAAAAGTCCAGGATATTGCCGATGACCTGAACGTATCTATCAGCAGATTGTATCACTGGCTAAAGATGTAGGCGCTCATGTGCTCTCAATGCCTTCAATAAAGCCGCTATGCGCGAACCGGCACATCTGGTAGACTGTTCTCAGTGAGTCAAGCAAACTGCCTACTTTTCTAACTTTTAATCATGAATAACCAGCGCCTTGAGTATAGCTGGTTCGAATATACTCGTTGATTCACATCAGATAATGAGTGTATAATTCGGTAGATAGCTTGGGTTCGGGAACAGTGAATGCCTTAAGTTTCAAAAGGTTAGATTAACCTCTTGACTGTGGCCCCCGCAACCAATTATTGAACACCCTAACGGGTGTTTTTTTGTTTCTGCTCTCCCATAAAAAAAGCGCCATTCAGCGCCTTTTTATCATCCCCTTCTCGCCAGCGTCGCCCCATCGGCAAAATACGCTTTAATCCCCGCAAGAATAGACTCCGCAACTTCCTGCTGGAAAGTCGCCGTTTTCAGTTTACGCTCTTCCTCAACGTTACTGATAAACGCCGTTTCGACCAGAATGGAGGGAATATCTGGTGCCTTTAGTACGGCAAACCCGGCCTGTTCAACTTGATTTTTATGCAGCTTGTTGATTTTACCGAGCTTATTCAGCACCGCTTTACCAAACTTAAGGCTGTCAGCAATGGTCAGCGACTGCACCATATCGAACATGGTGTGGTCGACATAGCGGTCACCGCTTTTGCTCACGCCACCAATCAAGTCGGAGGCGTTCTGGGTTTGTGCCAGATATTTTGCCGCAGTACTGGTTGCACCTTTGGTTGAGAGCGCAAACACCGAGGAACCGCTCGGCTGGCGACTGGTAAAGGCGTCGGCATGGATAGAGACAAACAGGTCTGCACGCTGTTTCTGAGCTTTTGCTACGCGCACTTGCAACGGAATGAAGATGTCTTCATTGCGCGTCATGTACACCTTCATATTGCCCTCTTTCTCGATCAGAGAGCGCAAACGGCGAGCTATTTGCAATACCACATCTTTTTCGCGCGTTTTGTATTTCCCCACCGCACCGGAGTCTTCGCCACCGTGGCCAGGGTCAAGCATAATGACAATCGGACGATCGCGCCCTGCTTTACCTGGTTGTGGACCACTTTGCGCTGGCGGCACCTGCTTTTCGAGGTCGCCTTTGTTGTAATCCTCCAGCAGCGCCAGCAGCGGGTCCTGCATATCCTGTGCATTGGCCGGATAGAGGTCCATCACCAGACGCTCTTTAAACCCGGCGACCGGCGCAAGGGCAAACAGCTGCGGTTTTACGTTTTGCTTTAATTCAAAAACCATCCGTACGGTTTGCGGGTCAAATTGCCCGACGCGCGCCGACTTGATGAACGGGTCGTCTGCACGAATTTGTGCCGCCATCCCCTTGAGTACCGAGTTCAGGTTTACATCTTCGATATCCACCACCACGCGTTCCGGGTTACTCAACGCGAACTGCTTATATTTCAGCTGACGATTTGATTCTACCGTCACGCGGGTGTAGCTGGACGCAGGCCAGACGCGCACCGCCACGACCTGGCTGACCGCAGCCAGACTGACCTGACTTACGCTCAATAGCCACATGGCACCCGCGCCTTGCAGTAAACGACGACGGCTGATTGCAGTGTTGGATCCTGACATGCCTCTCCCGAGCAAAAGAAATCTAAGCTGTGTAACAAGTAAACGACTAATTTGACCGGAAACTTTAGCGAAAGACGCATAATCTGTCATCTAATAAACGGTAAACATTCTTTTTATATTCACGGCATTACTGATAAAAAAGTCGCTCTCGCATAAAATTTACACTTGCACCCTGCGAAAAAACAGAATAAAAATACAATAATTTCGAATAATCATGCAAAGAGGTGTGCCGTGGTAAAGGAACGTAAAACCGAGCTGGTCGAGGGATTCCGCCATTCGGTTCCCTATATCAATACCCACCGGGGAAAAACGTTTGTCATCATGCTCGGCGGTGAAGCCATTGAGCATGAGAATTTCTCCAGTATCGTTAATGATATCGGGTTGTTGCACAGCCTCGGCATCCGTCTGGTGGTGGTCTATGGCGCACGTCCGCAGATCGACGCAAATCTGGCTGCGCATCACCACGAACCGCTGTATCACAAGAATATACGTGTGACCGACGCCAAAACACTGGAACTGGTGAAGCAGGCTGCGGGAACATTGCAACTGGATATTACTGCTCGCCTGTCGATGAGTCTCAATAACACGCCGCTGCAGGGCGCGCATATCAACGTCGTCAGTGGCAATTTTATTATTGCCCAGCCGCTGGGCGTCGATGACGGCGTGGATTACTGCCATAGCGGGCGTATCCGGCGGATTGATGAAGACGCGATCCATCGTCAACTGGACAGCGGTGCAATAGTGCTAATGGGGCCGGTCGCTGTTTCAGTCACTGGCGAGAGCTTTAACCTGACCTCGGAAGAGATTGCCACTCAACTGGCCATCAAACTGAAAGCTGAGAAGATGATTGGTTTTTGCTCTTCACAGGGCGTCACTAATGACGACGGTGATATTGTCTCCGAACTTTTCCCTAACGAAGCGCAAGCGCGGGTAGAAGCCCAGGAAGAGAAAGGCGATTACAACTCCGGTACGGTGCGCTTTTTGCGTGGCGCAGTGAAAGCCTGCCGCAGCGGCGTGCGTCGCTGTCATTTAATCAGTTATCAGGAAGATGGCGCGCTGTTGCAAGAGTTGTTCTCACGCGACGGTATCGGTACGCAGATTGTGATGGAAAGCGCCGAGCAGATTCGTCGCGCAACAATCAACGATATCGGCGGTATTCTGGAGTTGATTCGCCCGCTGGAGCAGCAAGGTATTCTGGTACGCCGTTCTCGCGAGCAGCTGGAGATGGAAATCGACAAATTCACCATTATTCAGCGCGATAACACGACTATTGCCTGCGCCGCGCTCTATCCGTTCCCGGAAGAGAAGATTGGGGAAATGGCCTGTGTGGCAGTTCACCCGGATTACCGCAGCTCATCACGGGGCGAGGTTCTGCTGGAACGCATTGCCGCTCAGGCGAAGCAGAGCGGCTTAAGCAAATTGTTTGTGCTGACCACGCGCAGTATTCACTGGTTCCAGGAACGTGGATTTACCCCAGTGGATATTGATTTATTGCCCGAAAGCAAAAAGCAGTTGTACAACTACCAGCGTAAATCCAAAGTGTTGATGGCGGATTTAGGGTAAGCGATGAAAATCGTCGGATGCGACATGCGTAACACTCGTACGTCGCATCCGGCAATTACGTTTATTCCCGTGAACTAAACAACGCCGCCAGACCACTGCGCCGCTCAGTACGAGTGGCGATTGCCGCACTTAATATGCGCTCATCGGCATACAGCGATAGACGGCGACGCGCGCGGGTCACCGCGGTATAAACCAGCTCTCGCGTTACTACCGGCGTGCGTTGGCTCGGTAAAATCAACGCCGCATGGTCGAACTCCGATCCCTGCGATTTATGTACCGTCATCGCCCACGTAGTTTCGTGCTCTGGCAAGCGACTCGGTTGCACAGACTTAATATTGCCGTCCGGCATCGCAAACCAGACGCGCGTCCCCTGCCCGCGATCCAGCGCAATACCGATATCGCCATTAAACAACCCAAGCGCGCTGTCATTACGGGCAATCATCACCGGTCGGCCTTCGTACCAACGAGAGTGCGGATTACGATGAATTTTGCGCTTCTGTTGCATAAACTGCTCAATTCGCTCATTCAGTCCAGCCACGCCAAATGGCCCTTCCCGCAGGGCGCACAAAAGTTGGTACTCATTGAACGCCTGAATGATTAAATCCGGCTCGGCACGCGCTTGCAGCAGATCCAGATAACGTCCATAACCCGCAAGAGCTTCCTCAAGCATCGCAATATAATCTTCGCCGCTCTGTAAAAGCCGTTTTTCGATATCAGTAAAATCCTGCTGAAAAACGGTTTTCACTGCCGTTTTATCACCACGGTTGATCGCCGCAGCTAACTGACCAATGCCAGAATCGCTGCCGAAACGATAGCTTTTTTGCAGCAGGCAGAGACTGTCGCGCAAAGATGCCGCTTCTGTGCCAGTTCCTGCCGGAACGTGAGTTCCCGTCAGGCGGCTTAGCTGCCCGGCACGCTCGGCGGTAAAGCCGGCATTGGCATAAGCGCAGATATCGCCCAGCACAGCCCCAGCCTCAACCGAGGCCAGTTGATCACGATCGCCGAGAAAGATCACTCGCGCATGATCGGGCAAGGCGTCGATCAGTCTCGACATCATAGGCAGATCGATCATTGACGCTTCATCTACCACCAGCACATCAAGATGCAGCGGGTTACCGGCATGATGACGTAAACGCTGGCTACCCGGCTGCGCACCCAGCAATCGGTGCAAAGTACTGGCATCTTCCGGAATGCGTTTCTTTTGTTCATCGGTCAGCGGTAACTGTCGCAAAGCCTTGCCGAGAGATTCGGTTAAGCGCGCGGCAGCTTTACCCGTTGGTGCAGCCAGACGGATACGGCAGCGTTCGCCGTCGGCCATTTGAATTAACGCTGCCAGCAACTTCGCTACGGTGGTCGTTTTACCGGTGCCAGGGCCGCCGGAAATCACCGAGATCCGCCGCGTCAGCGCCACTGCCGCCGCAACTTTTTGCCAGTTAATTTCATCGCTTACTGGAAAAAGTTTGTCCAGGGTTTGCGCCAGTAGAGCTTCATCAACCTCAATAGCATGATTCACTTCGTTGAAAAAGCGTGCCACCGTACGTTCGTTACACCACATGCGATTCAAATAAAGACGATCGCCACAGAGGATCATCGGCGTGGGTTCATCTCCCCTGCTGACCGCTTGAGAAGCCAGCAAGCATTCTTCCCAATTTTGTAGCTCACCGATTTCACTGACACAGGTCGCCAACAGCGGATGCGACGCCTCGTTATTTTCCAGTCGTGAAAGCGGCAAACAGACGTGTCCCTCTCCGGCATCATGACTTAACAGTGCCGCCGCGAGGGTGACGGCAGGATGTTCATCTCCCGCCACGGTCAGGGCAAATTGCACATCCAGCGGGCGTAGCTGTTTGTGCTCCACAGCTTCCAGTAATTGCTTTTGCAATTTCATTACGCCTCCTCCAGGGTCATACCGGCAAACATCTCATCCATCAGGGCAATCAACCCGGCGTTGGGTCGGGTTGTGTAAATCCCTTGTTGCGGATGTTCTTTATCAACGCCACGCAGGAACAGATAGATAACGCCGCCAAAGTGACGATCATAGTCGTAATCAGCAATGCGATGGCGCAGATAACGATGCAGCGCCAGGGTATAAAGCTGATATTGCAGATCATAGCGGTGTGCCTGCATCGCTGCTGCCATAGCCTGTTGGGTGTAAGCCGAACTGTCTTCACCCAGCCAGTTGGATTTATAGTCGAGCAGGTAATAACGCCCTTCGTGGCGGAATACCAGGTCGATAAAGCCTTTTAACATGCCGCGTACCTGCATGAACTCCAGCGGCGGGCAGCCAGCGGATAGCGGGTCAAACTGGCGAATTAGTGCATCAAGCTGGCTGGCGATGAGCGGTTCGCTAATCGGCAGGTAAAACTCCATCTCCACCTGTTTATCGCGGTCGGAAAGCTGACTCAGGCTAACACCCGTTTCATTGAGAGGTGCCTGGAGGACAGCCGTGATCCACTCGGTCAACACCGGTTCCCACTGCGATTCAAAGCCGCCGAGTTCCAGTTTTTCCTGTACCCAGTTCGGGTCAACCGGCTGGGTAAAATCGAGGTCTTCAAACAAACTGTGCAAGAATGTCCCCGGTGACGCACCGCGCGGGAACTGATGCGGTGTTAACGTCGGTTCTTCAACGACGCTGACCACGCCTGCGGCATCAACATCCAGCCGTGGCATCAGATCCTGAGCGATACCGTGACCACGCTGCTGCAAGCCGGAGTAGCTGGTGACACGCCAGTTATCGCCGGGCAATCGTTGTAGTGTCCTCGCATTCAGTTCTGCAGTTAAAGCATCATTAACCTGCCAGGGCTGGTTATCACCAGTTTGTGCCGTTTGCCAGGCAATATCATCATCGCATAACGCTTCAATACAGGTGCGAAGCCCTGCCGCATCTTGCGGTTCCCCTTTTTGCAGCAAACGCCCGAGCGCACTTTGGTGGACGTCGGTGTCACCTTTTTTATCGCCACGACGGCGCACCAGCGGTGCAACGCCGAGACTACAATGCCAAACCGAACGCGTCAGCGCCACGTAAAGCAAACGCAGATCTTCCGCCAGACGTTCGGCCTCCGCGAGATCGACACTTTCTGGCGCAGCGTTAAGATCCAGAACAGCCTCAAACGAGTGTCGATCGTGATAAAACGCCTGATCCTGGACGCGGAAATTGGTAATAAATGGCAACCAGACCAGCGGATATTCCAGCCCTTTCGATTTATGTATCGTGACAATCTGCACCAAATGTTTGTCGCTTTCGAGGCGCATTTGTTGGCTGGAGGCATTACTGTCTGGCTCGAGGATATGTTGCGATAACCAGCGTACCAGCGCATGTTCACTTTCCAGCTGCGTTCCGGCTTCTTGTAGCAGTTCGCTGATATGCAAGATATCGGTAAGACGCCGCTCACCGCCTGCCGTTGCCAGCAAGTTTTCTGCAATGTTACGCGCCGACATCAGCGCCCGCAGCATCGGCATAACGCCACGTTTGCGCCAGATTTGCCGATAACCATCGAACTCTTCGACTACCGCATCCCACGCATGTTCGTCATTATTCAGCGTTTCAATATCCAGCGCATTCAGCCCCATCATTGACGTTGCCAGCGCACTGCGCAGGGTGTTCTCACGTTCGGGCGTCATCACCGCCTGCAACAACCAAAGCATTTCCTGCGCTTCCAGAGTTTCAAAAACACTGTCGCGGTTCGAAAGGTAAACGGAAGGGATTTCCAGCAACGTTAAGGCATCGCGCACCTGGGCGGCCTCCTGGCGGCTGCGCACCAGCACGCTGATGTCCGAAGCACGCACCGAACGCGCGTCGTCGCCGTTCATCAGCAACGCTTCGCCCCGCTGTCCGGCTTGTAGCCAGTCGCGGATTTGCGCAGCACATACCTGCGCCATGGTACTTTGATAGTCGCCAACGCCGCAGCTTTCGCCTTCCATCAGCCACATTTTCATCGCAGGCTGCGTTTCACCTTTAAATACAAAACGTAACGCCTGATTTTTCCCGGCTGATTTCACTGGAATAAACGGTATTTCGCGAAACATGAACGCGTCATCAGTCTGGCTGAAAAGCTTATTCACGCTGTTCACCATTCCTGGTGCGGAACGCCAGTTGGTGTCTAAAGTGTAGTGGGCGTGAACTTCGCTACGCGCCTTCATATAAGTGAAGATATCCGCACCCCGGAATGCATATATGGCCTGTTTCGGGTCGCCAATTAGCAACAATGCGGTTTCCGGCTGATGGTGCCAGATACGGCGAAAAATTCGGTACTGCTGGGGGTCGGTATCCTGAAATTCATCGATCATTGCCACCGGGAATCGCGTACGGATCGCCGCTGCCAACACCTCACCGCTTTCGCTACGCAGCGCGGAATCGAGCCGACTTAACATGTCATCAAAACCCAATTCGCCACGGCGGCGTTTTTCACGCGCTACTGTTTCGCGGATCTCAGCCAATGCGCGGGTGATCACCAGATCGCGGATCGACAATGGTTCTGCAAGCAGTTGATCGATCGCCTCAAACAGTGGATGTCGCGGGGTTTCCCCCCCGGCTTTCGTGCGATCTTCTAAGAAACGCTGGGAGAATTTTTCCAGCGACTCTGGCAACTGATAACTGTTGGTCTCTTCTTCTGCCCAGGCGCTGATCTTTTCGATCCATTTAGCCTGATTACTACGGTTAAACTTGCGTCGATCAATACCAGAAGATTCGATCAGCGCATCCAGTTCACCCACTGCGTCGCGCCACTGCTGTTTTACCGTATCAATACGCGCCACAATTTGCGCGTGGCGGGAAGCCAGCGTTTCATCATCGGGCGGCGGTGCTTTGATAACCGGCGCTTCGCCTTGCAGATAACGATTAATATCGCGCAGCAACGCCTGCGGCCCTTTCCAGGTTTCAAAGACGACCTGGGCTATTTCACGCGGCAGCGGGTAGCAGTGGCGACGCCAGAAATCGGCGCAGGCCTGGTAGCGTAGCAGAGACTCATCTTCAATCAGCTGCTGCTCAAACAGCATACCGGATTCAAAGGCATTCAGGTTGAGCATGCGCTGGCAAAAACCGTGAATAGTAAAGACTGCCGCTTCATCCATCTGCCGTTCGGCTAACAACAACCACTGCGCGGCTTGCGCTTTATCGTCGATCTCTTCCAGCAGGCGTTCGTACAGTGGATTGTCGGTGGTTTCACGCAGACAGGCGATGCGCAACTCGTGGATATTGCTACGGATACGACCGCGCAATTCTGCCGTGGCAGCCTCGGTAAAGGTGACCACCAGCAGTTCTTCAACGGTCAGCGGGCGGGGAAAGGCGGCGGAACCGCCTAGTCCAAGTAACAGGCGCAAATAGAGCGCCGCAATCGTAAAGGTTTTGCCTGTGCCGGCAGAGGCTTCAATCAGGCGCTCGCCCTGTAAGGGCAAGCGCAAAGGATCTAGTGTCTCGGCGACATCACTCATTCTTTTCACTCATCAGGGGCATTGTTTGCTGCAACGCGCTGACGTTCTCCCACACTTTCCAGCCTTCAGGATGCACATATTCGGCTTTCCCGTTCTGGCTGCCGGAAATCTGCGACAGGATAGCCATGCCTTGCGGCTCGACCACCGCCTGATGGAAGAAATCAGCAAGTTTTTGCGGCGTCAGCAGTTTTATCTGGGCCACGATTTTATCACGCGAATCGAAGCGCATATTGCCGCGATCGAAATCTTTACTTAACTTCGATGCTTCTTCGCCGAGCGTTTGCGGTGCCTGCAGCATCTGGGTAATTACCGCCTGCTGGATTTGCGCAAACTCATCTGGCTTCATCGCTCGCAATTTTGCCTCTGCGGTTGGGAAAAACGCCTTGTAACGCTCCCACAAGAATGAAGGCTGTTTATCATTGCTTTGCAAAAGGAAGCCCATGCCCCACTGACGCCCCACGCTCATTGGAAACGCAAACACGGCATAGCCCAATTGTTCTTCGGTACGCAACTGATTGTAGAACCACGGCTGTACGATCTGCCCCAACAGAGAGCTATAGGCTGAGCTGGTGTATTCATCGTAGCCAGTCGGTACAAATACCGCTGCCAGTGCGGAGTCGGTGCTGTTACCGGCTTTTTCAAAGATGACGGATTGTTTTTTATCGACCACTACATCTTTGTTTCGACACCACTCTGAACCATCAGCGCCCAACTGTTTTTGCACATCGCGTGCCAGCGTTGTTGCCTGGGCCTCGGTCATGTTGCCGATAACCATAAACTCTGGTCGAGCCCCTGATTTTAAGGCGTCGCGATAGGCCAGCACCTCTTTCAACGTAATGGAGGGCAAAATTTTACGCCGTTCATCTCGCGAGAAGTACGGCACTTGCGAGAGCATCTGCGCGGGCATAATCGCCTGCTCAAACGCTTTACCCTTTTCTGCGGAATCCATCATCTGGTTATACCAGGACTTCGCCTGCTCAAGCTGATCTTCCGTAGCGGTATAGCTAAAGTACCCCTCGAGCAATGCCTGGAACAGCTGCGGCAGACGCTGGGTGTAACCATTAGCATTAACCATAAGGCCGTTGTTAGCGTTGGTGGAAAAACTTATGCCACCAACCGACGCCTGGTTGCTTAACTGATCAAGCGCCAGCCCTGCGAGATAATCATTGAGCGCAAACATCACCTGATTGCGGGCGCTGTCCATGGCTTTCGGATTACGCAAAATCAGGCTGACATCAGCTTTGGGTTCGCTGGAAAAATAACGGCTTGGCGCATACACCACGCGCAGATTCGACTCATCAACAATCAGCTCTGGATGGTCATATTTCTTCTCTGACTTAATCAGCGAGAAATCGTCAGGAATATAGGGGTTAAGCTCCGGTAAGGAGAGCGCAATATTGGCAGCTTTTTGCTGCCAGTCAGCGAAAGTTTGTTCGCTGATTTTATCGACCTGATACGGCGCATCGACAAAATAAGCCGTTTTATTGTGCGGCTCTTTCGGGCTGATATACCAGATACGCGCATTCTGCGGCGTCATCATCGCCAGACGTTCCTTTACTGCTTTAGCATCGTACCGATCGGCAATATTGACTGCATCCAGCGTATGCTCAACAGGAACGCGAATCATGGTATCTGCCAGCCATTCGACGTAATCCATATCACGGGTGATCGACGGATAACGGAAGTCGATATCCAGCACATTCGCCAGTTCATCGAAGTATTGTTTATCAATGCCTTTTTCACGTAACAGATTGAGATAGCTAAAAATTGCCGCCACAACCTGATCGCGATTAGCCAGGCCTTTATCGGTTAAAGACGCAGAGATCGCTAATACGCCGCTGTTGCCGTTGACGATAGGATCGGAGTTGGCGCTAATGCCCTCAACTAATCCCTGCTTTTGCAGCCAGTCAGAAAGTGTACCTGGGCTGCGATTGCCAATCAGATAGGTAATCAATTCATCGGTTTTACTACGGAACTTCGCTGAGTTGTTATCGATGCGAAACTCAACGCGCAACACTTTACGCGGCAGCGCAGGGACGTAATGAATGATAATGCCCTTTTGCGCGTCGGTGACTACCGGCACGGTGATTTCCGGTTTTTTGCTCTCTTTGTTCGGCACGCGACCAAAGGTGTCCGCCGCCATTTTTGCCAACTCCGGCAGCGGTTTATTACTGTAAATAACCGCCTTCATCAAATTGGCGGAATAGTACTTCTCGTGGAAATCTTTCAGCGCCTGCTGCACCGGATTACCAGGTTTGTCGCTTAAAGTTTCGAGGTTACCACCAGAAAACTTTGAACCGGGGTGTGCCGGGTTAATGGTTTCTGCGCTGACCTGTGCCATGCGCATCCCGTCACGCGTACGCGCCATGGTTAATTCAGCGTTCACCGCATTACGCTCACGTTCGGCATATTTCTTGTCGAGCAAAGGTTCAGCAATAGCATCGGCCAGGCGGTCTACCGCACCAGGCAAGGCGTCGTTCTCAACTTCCAGATAGAAAGCCGTGCGATACGGCGCAGTGCTGGCATTGTGACTACCGCCGTGCATTTTGAGATATTCGGCCAGACTGTCAGCCTGCGGGTACTTTTTCGACCCCATCAGACTCATATGTTCAAGGTAATGTGCCAGCCCCTGGTACGCCTCGGGATCTTCCAGCGACCCAACGGGCACCACCAGCGCCGAGAGCGATTTAACTGCCTGCGGATCAGAAACCAGCAAGACCACCATACCGTTATCCAGACGTATAGCCTGATACTGGCGGTTATCTTTATCACTTTTACGGATGGTTTCCTGAATCGGCTGCCATCCCGTTTCTGCCTGACTTAAGGGTGCCCAAAGGGCAACTAACAACAATAATGCTTTGAACCAGGTGCTGCGGGGCATTCACGGACCTCATAATCAACTTAATTTTCTGTCCAGATTCAACACGTTAACGCAAATCATCTGCCAGAATTTAATCTTGTGCTGCACGAGTCAGCCTATGTTTATATAACCATCAGTCCGTGACTGGTGCGCATCATAAAGTAAGCGGATAGATTGCGCAATTTTTATACAGCACTCATGACTGATTAAAGCGAAACAGCGGTAACAGGAAACGTTGCGACTGTTCAACGATGGCCTCCATTGTCTCTGGTGTTAATTGCCGCCAGAGCCTTTGATACCAGATATCATCACCTTCGCCACGCACCATCATGTTGCCTTCGTAAGCCTGAAGGAATTTCGTACGGGCTTTTTGCAACGTGGAATCGTCATCCAGCATGGCATCGTTTTGCGCGTCATAACAGGTTTTTAGCCACGCGCCGCCACTTTCAGGTAACACCAGCAATGGCGCGGACATCCCTTCACGATACCCCTCAATCAGTTGTGAGAGGTAATGCAAAGCCTGTTCGGCTGCAAGCGGCGGAAAACGCCACTCGCCGTCTTTGCGTAGAAAAAGGCGACTTTCACCATTACCACCGCTGGCACAGTAGACAAGGTGTTCCAGCCAAAGTTGCATTCCCTGCGCCACACTTAATAAAGAGGGACGCCAGCGCAACAGGCCATCCGGCTGCACCTGCGGCAACCAGCCAGTTATCTGCACACCGTTGCAGGCGAGATCAATTTCCATACTCTGCCCCGGCTGGCGACAGGCAATGACTCTGTCGGCAAGCTGCTGCATCTCCTGGCACTGTGTTTCCCAGAAAATTTCACCAAAAGCGCCATACGGTAAATCCCCTGCCGCCCGGAAGCGGCGGAACAAGCGTTCGGCATCATCCTGCTCAACCAGTGCATTCAATAACTGCTGATTGATTTGATAACGGCTAAGCCCTTCCAGAATAAATGGCTCGGTGTCTGGGATTTCGCTGTCTTCAGTACGGAAGTTCACCTGCAAACGCATCTGGAAGAACGCCCGCACCGGATGTGCCCAGAATCGTTGTAGCGTTTCCAGCGGCACGGTTTCCGGTAAGGTAAACGGCAGCGGCTGAACAAATTCAGAATGTGCTTTACCAGCCTGGCTGGCCGCAGGTAGCCATTCACGAGCATAGCTTTGTCGTTCGCCTGGCTGGTAGTTTTGCGGATCAAACGGCATCCGGGTATGGAGGCAAGTAAGATGCGCTTTTACCCTTGCCTCGCTTTCATCACAGTTGAGCGCTTCATCGCCCGGTAGATAATGACTTTGCCCGATGTAGTCGATCAGTTCCTGCACCAGTACCGACGGGAAACGCTCACTGTTATCCTGAATGGAACGACCGATATAGCTGATATAGAGTTTTTGCTGCGCGGAAATTAACGCTTCCAGGAACAGATAGCGGTCGTCATCGCGACGGCTACGGTCGCCACGCTTCGGTTTCTGGCTCATCAGGTCAAAGCCCAATGGCGCAAGCTGACGTGGATAAACGCCGTCGTTCATTCCCAGCAGGCAAACCACTTTGAACGGAATTGAACGCATTGGCATCAGAGTACAAATGTTAACCGGTCCGGCGAGAAAACGCTGGCTGATACGTTCTTGATCCAGACGCTGTGCCAGTTCATCACGCAATAGTGACAGCGGCACCGCGTCGCCATACTGCGCACCTAAACCTTCGGCGATAATCGCCTGCCATTGTTGTTCGATCAGCGTCATCGCCGCTTCGGTTTCCGCATCCGGCAGGAAGAAGGCGTTGAGCATATCGCGACAAACCGGCAACCACTCTTCCAGCGGACGCTCCTGTGCCAGCCCGCGACGCCAGATGTTTAGCTGCATTAGCAGTGAAGCCAGATGCCCCACCAGTTCTGCAATTAAGCCGCTCGATTCATCATAAGGTAGAACCGATTGCCACTCGCCCTGCGCGCTCTCCATCGCGTAGCCCAACAACATACGCGTCAGGCCAAATCGCCAGGTGTGTTGTCCGGTGGCGGGGAGTTCCAGCTCGCGAACGTTGTCGTCATCTATGCCCCAACGAATGCCGGATTCGTTGACCCACTGGCGTAAATAACGCAGCCCTTCTTCGGTGATGTCAAACCGCGCCGCCAGCACCGGCACATCCAGCAACGCCAGCACATCCTCTGACACAAAACGACTGTTAGGCAGTGATAACAGGCTGATAAACGCTTCCAGTACCGGATGTGACTGCCGCGCACGACGGTCGGAAATGGCGTAAGGTAGGTAACGATCCGCAGGTGCGCTACCAAACACAGCCTGAATAAACGGACTGTAGCTGTCGATATCAGCCACCATCACGATGATGTCGCGCGGAGTAAGTGTCGGGTCTTCCTCCAGCATCGCCAGCAGGCGATCGTGTAAAACTTCAACTTCACGCTGCGGGCTATGGCAAACGTGGAAGGTGATACTGCTATCCAGTGGATCAAGCGGGCGTTTGTTATCGCTACGGGAAAACTCTTCGATGTTCACACCAGCAACGGCGCGGTTTTCCAGTTCCAGAATGTCAGACTGAATGTTATGCAGCAGGTTATCTGGCATCACATCGACAAAGGCGTCCAGCTCCTGACTGCTATCCAGATCGGAAAGGAGATAGATATAGTCGCGCCCCAACTTGCCCCAGGAGGCCAGTAGCGGGTTGCCGACATCCTGTTCACCGTCGCTGTTAAAGAGCTGTCCGGCATTTTCGCTATCGCGAAATAGCGGCAATTCGCGATCTTCAAAACTGTGTCGACGCTGACGAGTCAGCAGTTTCGCCAGATAAGCAGGATCTTTAATATCGCCCCAGTAATAACGGCAGGGGTTGGTAAACAGGAGATGGATTTCAATATGTTTACCCAGCGCCTGGAGCGCCTGGAGATAAACAGGCGGTAACGCGGAAATACCGCATATAAAGACGCGCGAAGGTAACCCCGGCGGGCAGGTCGTCGCGGACTCCAGCGTTTCGATAAAGCGCTGATAGAGATTGGCGCGGTGCCAGCGCGGTTGCCCGAGTTGATGGGTATATTCCACCAACGCCTTCCACAACGGCGCTTGCCAGGCCTGTGCTTCTCCCAGCCCTTCAACCAAATGTCCTGTTTCCCACTGTGCCAGCCAGTCCGGACGATAGACCAGATACTGGTCAAACAGGTCCGCCGCTTTTGCAGAAAGCTGGAACAGTTTTCGCTTGTCGCTATCGTCAGTCAGATAATGCCGCAACAGGGTAAAGTCTTCGCGATCCAGCAATTGCGGCAGCAGAGTCATCAGTTTCCAGCTCATGCTCTGTTTGTTAAAGGCGCTCTCTTTGGGGATTTCCGGTAACACCCGGACGAACATATCCCAGATAAAGCTCGCAGGCAGCGGAAAATCAATGTTTGCCGCAATACCAAACTTTTGCGACAGGGTCATTTGCAGCCACTGCGCCATACCGGTACTTTGCACCAGAATCATCTCTGGTTCGAAAGGATCGTCCAGCCGTTCGCGTTCGACAATAAACTCCATCAACGCTTCCAGCACGTCCAGACGATTGGAATGGTAGACCCTTAACATAGCGGCTCCTGACTACTGACGATTCGGGCAATGCAGGCGGGTCATCTCGCCTTCTCTGCCCCCGGGTGAAACTAGCGTAACGCTGATGCTGACACATCCCGCCTGCGATGTCTGCATTCGGTTGACCTGCCAGTTGGCAGGTGGCGAAATCGCGCGCAGTTGCGTTTGCTGCCAGCCATGCCGCCAGAGCTGTTGGTACTGGTTTCTGCTGGCAAGACTGTTCATTAATGTTCGCTGGAAACCCGATAACGCAGTGACAATCATCACCATCAACACCATCGCCAACATTACCTCCGGCAGGCTAAAGCCTTGTTGATTCTTCAGGGAAGCTGACATAACGCCCTCTCTTTCAGCGGACAAAAATCGCTCCAGCCGCGTGGCGAAAAAACAATGTTTCCATCAATGACTTCGCCTGTTCGCCACAACGAAACGCCTTCATAATCGGCAATCAATAAGGCTGCATTATCTGCCAGTAAACGCAAACAAACCTGGGCATCGGTTCCAGCGTACTGCGAGCACTGAACTGCTGGCTGCGTCTGCCAGGAGTGCATTTTTCCCCACGCCAGCGCCGACTGAACGATGGCCTGGCGGCGCAATGACTGACTTTCCATGCTCACGCGAGAGGCAAAACTGCGATCCTGTTGGCTCATTCCTTGTAATAGCAAGCTACCTAAAACCAGCAGCATCAGGACCAGAGCCAGTGACGAAACACCCTTTTCGCGGTTCACAGGTTGAATCCTGTCACGCTATAGCTGGCATTCACCACGGTTTGCGGTTCAGACTTACTGGCAGCACGCATATTAACCGTCAACACCGGCGAGAAGCCGCTGACATCCTGACGTACGACCTGAAAAGTGTCGATAATGATGGCATCCGGATTAGTGACTTTATCCCAGCCCTTACCTTCACAGGATGTCGCACCGCGTAGCGTTTCCAGCACATGCTCCTTCAGACGAAATCCAATCTGGTCAGACTCTTTTACCGGTTCGCGATCCCAGATACCGTTACTGTTCGCATCCCACTGCACAATGATACAGTCACCCTGTCCGACAATTTCCAGCCCTTCGCCGGTACAGCTGCCATGACAATAACCCGCCCTCTGGAGATGCTTCGCGACGGTAAATACCCGCAGCCAGATTTCATCTTCCAGCACCAGCTTACGGGTGCTCGTTAAACTTTCACGCTGTAACGCAGGCAGAAAGCGTGCAGCCCCCAGCAACAATACGCTACTGATCGCCATAGCAATCAACACTTCCAGCAGAGAAAAACCTTGCTCTTTTACAGGCATCCTTCTGTTTCTCCTTGCTGACAAAGCCGGAGTCTTCCCCACGGCGAAACCACCAGCCACCACTCGCCCGTTGAGTTTTTGAAGCGAATATGCCCGGCCCATGCGGTATTGCGCAGGCCAAAGAAAGCAAGCGAAGGTGTCAGGTCGCTCATTTCGACTTCGGGCCAGCGTGGCACAAAGACCAATGGTGAACTGCCATGACAGGTATTGGCCCCAGCAGCGGAACTCACAAGGCACCATAACGTCCCCTCCCTGATAACGCTGATACTGTGGTCGCGGTTATGCCAGTTGGCATCTTCACGTAAATAGAGCAAATAGTCCCGCGCCTGGCTGGCGGTTTGCCATAGCCGTTGCGACTGCTGCCAGTATTGCCAGCCATAGAGTCCACTTGCGCTTAGCATGACCAAAATCAGCATCGCGACCAGCGTTTCAATCAGCGTATAACCACGTTGTGTTTTCATGCCGGCAGTATGGAGCGAGGAGAAAAAAAGACGAGGGCCAGTTTCTATTTCTTCGGCGCATCTTCCGGACTATTTACGCCGTTGCAGGACGTTGCAAAATTTCGGGAAGGCGTCTCGAAGAATTTAACGGAGGGTAAAAAAAACCGACGCACACTGGCGTCGGCTCTGGCAGGATGTTTCGTAATTAGATAGCCACCGGCGCTTTAATGCCCGGATGTGGATCGTAGCCTTCAATCTCAAAGTCTTCGAAACGGTAGTCGAAGATGGATTCGGGTTTACGTTTGATAATCAACTTCGGCAGCGGACGCGGTTCGCGGCTTAATTGCAGATGAGTTTGATCCATATGATTGCTGTACAGGTGCGTGTCGCCCCCCGTCCAGACAAAATCGCCCACTTCCAGATCACACTGCTGCGCCATCATATGCACCAGTAACGCGTAGCTGGCAATGTTAAACGGCAGGCCGAGGAAAACGTCACAGGAGCGCTGATAAAGCTGGCAAGAGAGTTTGCCGTCTGCCACATAGAACTGGAAGAACGCATGGCACGGTGCCAGCGCCATTTTATCCAGTTCGCCTACGTTCCACGCTGAAACAATAATGCGGCGCGAATCCGGGTCGTTTTTCAGCTGGTTCAGTACCGTAGTAATCTGGTCAATATGACGACCATCTGGCGTTGGCCAGGCGCGCCACTGTTTACCATACACTGGCCCGAGGTCGCCATTTTCATCGGCCCATTCGTCCCAGATGGTGACATTGTTTTCGTGTAGATAAGCAATGTTAGTATTGCCCTGCAGGAACCACAGCAGTTCGTGGATGATGGAACGCAGGTGGCAACGTTTGGTTGTCACCAGCGGGAATCCATCCTGCAGGTTAAAACGCATCTGATGACCAAAAATGGAAAGCGTTCCGGTTCCGGTACGGTCGTTTTTCTGTGTGCCTTCGTCGAGCACTTTTTGCATCAGTTCTAAATACTGTTTCATGGTTCCTCAGGAAACGTGTTGCTGTGGGCTGCGACGATATGCCCAGACCATCATGATCACACCCGCGACAATCATCGGGATGGAAAGAATTTGTCCCATGCTGATGTACTGCACCCAGGCACCAGTAAACTGCGCGTCGGGCTGGCGGAAAAACTCAACAATGATGCGAAACGCGCCGTAACCAATCAGGAACAAACCTGAGACAGCTCCCATTGGGCGCGGTTTACGAATATACAGGTTGAGGATAATAAACAGCACTACACCTTCCAGCAACAGCTCGTAAAGCTGTGATGGGTGGCGCGGCAGCACACCGTAAGTATCGAAAATGGATTGCCACTGCGGGTTGGTTTGCAGCAGCAAAATATCTTCTGTACGGGAGCCAGGGAACAGCATGGCAAACGGGAAGTTCGGGTCAACGCGGCCCCACAATTCACCGTTAATAAAGTTGCCCAGACGCCCGGCACCAAGACCAAACGGAATGAGTGGTGCGATAAAATCAGAGACCTGGAAGAAGGAACGTTTAGTACGGCGGGCGAAGATAATCATCACCACGATAACGCCAATCAGGCCGCCGTGGAAAGACATGCCGCCGTCCCAGACACGGAACAGATACAGCGGATCGGCCATAAACTGCGGGAAATTGTAGAACAGAACATAACCAATACGTCCCCCGAGGAAGACGCCGAGGAAGCCCGCATAGAGTAAGTTTTCAACTTCATTTTTGGTCCAGCCGCTGCCCGGACGATTCGCCCGTCGTGTTGCCAGCCACATTGCAAAAATGAAACCCACCAGATACATCAGGCCGTACCAGTGAAGCGCCACGGGTCCTATTGAGAAAATGACCGGATCAAACTCCGGAAAATGCAGATAGCTACTGGTCATCTGTCACCACAAGTTCTTGTTATTTCGCTGAAAGAGAACAGCGATTGAAATGCGCGCCGCAGGTTTCAGGCGCTCCAAAGGTGCGAATAATAGCACAAGGGGACCTGGCTGGTTGCCGGATACCGTTAAAAGATATGTATATGATCCGCGCTATAACCCTCCGCGAATCAGCCCGCCCATGCCGCGACGCACCATAAAGGCTGCAACCTGATGGCGAACTTCGGTCGCCAGTTGCGCTTCCAGACTACGCTGCGCAAGATTTTCTGCTTCGGCATAATCAATGCGCCGCAGCAGGTATTTTACCCGCGCTACAGAACGTCCGTTCATAGACAGATGGCGATACCCAAGCCCAATGAGGATTGCCACGCACATGGGATCGCCCGCCATTTCACCGCACAAACGGAGATCGATTCCATGTATTTCCGCTTCCCGGGCGATCATCGCCAGAGCTCGTAACATTGCAGGATGAAGACTGTCATAAATGTTCGCCACCCGGGTATTGTTGCGATCAACGGCCAGAATGTATTGAGTCAGATCGTTGGTGCCAACAGAGATGAAATCGACCCGCTTTGCCAGATGCGGCAGCATAAATACCATTGACGGCACTTCCAGCATGATGCCGATACGTGGTTTGGGAATTTCGTAACCGATCATCTCCTCGACTTCACGTCCGGCACGTTCAATCAGGCGGCGTGCTTCATCAACTTCATCGAGGCTTGTGACCATCGGCAACAGAATATTCAGGTTGCCCGTAGCGGCATTAGCACGCAGCATCGCCCGCACCTGGATCAAGAAGATCTCCGGCTGATCGAGCGTAATGCGAATCCCACGCCAACCCAGGCATGGATTCTCTTCGCTGATCGGCATGTAAGGCAGCTGCTTATCTGCTCCGACATCCAGCGTACGCAAGGTGACGGGTTTATCATTGAACATTTGCAGCATCCCCTGATACTGCGCCACCTGTTCTTCTTCCGACGGGAAACCACTTTGCAGCATGAATGGGATTTCAGTGCGATAAAGACCGATGCCATCAATACGGCTGCCCAGTTTTTCTTCATGTTCCGGGCTTAAACCAGCATTGAGCATGACTTTTATACGCTCACCGCTTTTTAACTGCGCGGGTAAATTGACGTCATCTTCCGCCAGACGGCTAAGCTCAATCTCTTCACTAATTAGCCGCTGATATTCTTGCAGCAGTACCGGCTCCGGATCGACCAGCAATTCACCGCGATAGCCATCAACGATCAGCGTCCTACGATGCAGCACCGAAGGCTGAATATCCGCGCCCATCACGGTAGGGATCCCCAGCGCACGTACCATGATCGCAGCATGGGAGTTGGCTGCGCCATCTCGCACGACAACACCGACTAAGCGATCCTGGGGCAGCTCAGCAAGAGTTGTCGCTGACAGTTCATCTGCCACCAGAATGAAACGTTCCGGCCAGGCGTTCGGCCCTTGATTAGCGTCATCAAGATGAAACAGCAATCGCTGACCCAGCGCACGTAAATCGCCAGCCCGCTCTTTGAGATAGTTATCGCTTAGCGCGGCAAACTGTTCGGCAAATTTTTCAATGACCGTTTTTACCGCCCACTCTGCCACCGAGCCTTTATCAACCTCGGCAAACAATTCGCGACGCAGCCGGGTGTCCGAAAGTAGGTGCGAGTAAAGATCGAAAATAGCCGCCGTTTCTTTTTGTGCTCCGGCGGCAAAGCGTTTGCTGTAGCGGCGAAACTCGTTTGCCGCTTCTTCCAGCGCCCCGGTCAGTCGTTCGCGTTCCAGAGCCGGATCCAGCGTTGATGCCTGATACACCTGTTCCATTAAAGGTAACGTGGCATCCTGCCAGCCTTCGGCAATCGCCACACCAGGTGCTGCCGGTAATGCGCGGATTCGCGTCTGGCGATATTGCCCAAACAGGGCAGTCAACTGCGACTGAGAAAGAATAGCTGCCATCTGGGTGGCAAGCGTCACCAGGAAGGATTCTTCACTTTCGTCATACTGGCGCAACTCTCGTTGCTGTACCACCAGTACACCAAGCAACTGGCGACGTTGAATAATTGGTACGCCTAAAAACGCGCGGAAACGTTCTTCTTTTACGGAGGGGATGTATTTGAAGCTGGGGTGCTTTTGCGCATCTGCAAGGTTTATCGGTTCCGCCAGCCTGCCAACCAGGCCGACGATCCCTTCATCAAACGCGAGCGTTACAGTGCGACCGCGTGGTTTTTTCAGCCCCCGGGTCGCCATCAGGTAGTAACAACGTCGATCATGATCGGCCAGGTAGACCGAACAGACCTCGGTATCCATCGCAAGACAGATGTCGGTAACCAGAATATTTAACGCCTCATTCAGGCGTGGTGCGCTGGCTACCTTTTCGACTATTTCGCGCAGGCGAGTGAGCATAATTGGCGTGACTTAACCTCTTTTACGTCGATAAGCAGATGCGTTTTGTGGTTTTGGCGTATTTTCCTGCAGTGACATCACCACACTCGCGAACTCTTTCATTACCCTACGGTAGACATCACGTTTAAATGACACCACCTGTCTGACCGGATACCAGTAACTTACCCATCGCCAGCCGTCAAACTCTGGTGTACTGCTGGTTTGCATATTGATTTCTGCATCGCCGCTCACCAGCTGCAAGAGAAACCATTTTTGTTTTTGGCCGATACAAACCGGCTTCGTGTCCCAACGCACCAAACGTTTCGGTAATTTGTAGCGCAACCAGTTACGCGTTGAAGCAAGGATTCGAACGTCTTTGCGGCTTAATCCTACTTCTTCAAACAATTCACGGTACATCGCCTGCTCTGCGGATTCTCCGGGGTTGATTCCGCCTTGCGGAAATTGCCAGGAGTGCTGACCAAATCGCCGGGCCCACATTACCTGCCCCTGGCGATTACAAATCACGATACCTACGTTTGGGCGGTAGCCATCGTCATCAATCACCGGACTACCTCAAAATAAAGCTTTATATACGAATGATTGTTTCATACTCCAGGAAGACGGTAAACCACTCTCTGCAGGGCATTACACACTAATAACAATTGAATAACTCACAGTTATGTGCAGAGTTATAAACAGAGGAAGGGGTGGATAGCCGTTTTTATTCACCTTTTCTGTGGATAGAGTTGTGAAGAACTACGGAATTACTACGGGAAAACCCGGAGCATTCTGAATAAGCCCGATATAGACATTTTAAAATATTCATTATTAGTCAATGCATTACATGTAATTTGAGTAATGAAAAAGAGTAATTCGTGACCCAGGTCACACCTCTCATTTACGGGTTGGCGAAAGATCAACCAATGCCGTATTTATCCACAGAATGTGCCACTAAGTTAAGCACTGAACCACTAAAAACTGGAGTTTCGTCGCACGTCAAGGCTGTAAATGGAAACAGTAGTGGAGGTTTTTCACAGTTATCCCAGCTTTCTGTGGATAACATGGTGTAAGATCCTGTTTATTTTCAGTGACCAGATTTGGAAAACCCGTTGCAGTGTTGCGCAACTCGATTACCGGCAGCCTAAAAAGCAATATAAATCAGAGAATTGAACAACACATGTGGAAAAAGTTACACTGCGAATATTCGGCACATAATTGCTGTTTGTTTTTTAACCAAGGTATCATGACATGTCCCAACCTCGCCCACTGCTCTCTCCTCCCGAAACTGAAGAACAGTTGTTAGCGCAAGCACAGCAACTTTCTGGTTATACATTGGGAGAACTGGCGGCACTTGCCGGGCTGGTTACGCCAGAGAATTTAAAACGCGATAAGGGCTGGATTGGCGTGTTACTGGAGATCTGGCTAGGTGCCAGCGCAGGGAGTAAACCTGAGCAAGATTTTGCTGCTCTGGGCGTGGAACTTAAAACTATCCCTGTGGATAGTCTTGGTCGTCCGCTGGAAACAACATTCGTTTGTGTTGCCCCGTTAACGGGTAATAGCGGGGTGACCTGGGAAACCAGCCATGTGCGCCACAAGCTCAAACGCGTACTGTGGATACCGGTTGAAGGCGAGCGCAGCATCCCGCTGGCGCAGCGTCGCGTAGGATCACCGTTGCTGTGGAGCCCGAATGAAGAGGAAGACCGACAGCTACGCGAAGACTGGGAAGAATTAATGGATATGATTGTTCTCGGTCAGGTTGAGCGGATCACCGCTCGTCACGGGGAATATTTACAGATAAGACCGAAAGCAGCGAATGCGAAAGCGCTTACCGAAGCCATTGGTGCCCGGGGCGAACGGATTCTGACGCTGCCACGCGGCTTTTATTTGAAGAAGAATTTCACCAGTGCACTACTGGCCCGTCATTTTCTGATCCAGTAGCCATCGCTTTGACCTGCCGCTTTCCGGGCATATAATTACCGCTTCATTTTTTTGGCAGGGCTTTTTAGATGTTATTTGCATGGATAACCGATCCTAACGCCTGGCTTGCGCTCGGTACGCTGACGCTGCTGGAGATCGTTCTTGGGATCGACAATATTATTTTCCTTTCTCTGGTGGTGGCAAAGCTTCCCACAGCACAACGTGCTCATGCGCGCCGTCTGGGGTTGGCGGGAGCCATGGTTATGCGTCTGGCGCTGCTGGCATCAATCGCCTGGGTTACGCGCCTGACAAATCCGCTTTTTACAATATTCAGTCAGGAAATTTCTGCCCGTGATTTGATTCTGCTTCTGGGTGGCTTGTTCCTTATCTGGAAAGCCAGCAAGGAAATCCACGAATCCATTGAAGGTGAAGAAGAAGGGCTGAAAACACGCGTTTCATCATTCCTCGGCGCTATCGTGCAGATTATGCTGCTGGATATTATCTTTAGCCTCGACTCGGTGATTACGGCTGTGGGTCTGTCAGATCACCTGTTTATTATGATGGCAGCCGTGGTGATTGCCGTAGGCGTGATGATGTTCGCCGCGCGCTCGATTGGTGATTTTGTCGAACGCCATCCTTCGGTAAAAATGCTGGCGCTCTCTTTCCTGATTCTGGTGGGCTTTACCCTGATTCTGGAAAGTTTCGACATCCACGTACCGAAAGGTTACATCTACTTCGCGATGTTCTTCTCTATTGCGGTTGAAAGCCTCAACTTGATTCGCAACAAAAAGAATCCGCTCTGATACTCCGTACGCTCTCCTGCGGGAGGGCGTACTCACTCCTTTTACCCTCACAGTTTAAGATTTTCCTGCTTTCAAGATATATAACGTCGGTTTATAAACAGACTATTATCATAGGTAGGCCAAATGAGGATAACCGGATGAAAAAATGGGCAGTAATAATTTCTGCAGTCGGACTGGCGTTTGCTGTTTCCGGGTGTTCCAGTGATTACGTCATGGCGACCAAAGATGGCCGTATGATTTTGACCGATGGAAAACCTGAAATTGATGATGATACCGGGCTGGTGAGTTATCACGATCAGCAAGGTAACGCGATGCAAATTAACCGTGATGATGTTTCGCAAATTATTGAACGTTAACAAATAAGGTCAGCATCCGGCTGGCCTTAAGATTTTTCTCTTTCCCTTTTCCCTTCCCTCTGCCATTTTTATATTCCTTATGTCGTGATTATAAAAAGGAAACGGCTATGCAATATCACCGTATACCCCACAGTTCGCTGGAAGTCAGCACGCTGGGGCTTGGCACGATGACGTTTGGTGAACAGAACAGCGAAGCCGACGCCCACGCACAACTCGACTATGCCGTCGCTCAGGGCATTAACCTTATCGACGTTGCCGAAATGTACCCAGTACCTCCGCGCCCCGAAACGCAAGGGTTAACCGAAACCTACGTCGGCAACTGGCTGGCGAAACATGGCAGCCGCGAAAAGTTAATTATCGCCTCCAAAGTGAGCGGACCGTCGCGCAATAATGACAAGGGCATCCGCCCGGATCAGGCGCTGGATCGGAAGAATATCCGCGAAGCGCTGCATGACAGCCTCAAGCGCCTACAGACTGATTACCTCGATCTTTATCAGGTGCACTGGCCGCAGCGCCCGACCAACTGCTTCGGCAAACTCGGTTATAGCTGGACGGATTCTGCGCCTGCGGTTTCGCTGCTGGATACGCTGGACGCACTGGCAGAGTACCAACGCGCGGGAAAAATTCGTTATATCGGCGTGTCGAACGAAACTGCATTTGGCGTAATGCGCTACCTGCATCTGGCGGACAAACACGATCTGCCGCGTATTGTCACCATTCAGAACCCTTACAGTCTGTTAAACCGCAGTTTTGAAGTAGGTCTGGCAGAAGTCAGCCAGTATGAAGGGGTCGAACTGCTGGCCTATTCGTGCCTGGGTTTCGGCACGCTGACCGGGAAATATCTCAATGGTGCAAAACCCGCTGGCGCACGTAATACGCTCTTTAGTCGGTTCACCCGCTATAGCGGTGAGCAAACGCAAAAAGCCGTCGCGGCGTATGTTGATATCGCCAGACGTCATGGCCTGGACCCTGCTCAGATGGCGCTCGCGTTTGTACGCCGTCAACCGTTTGTTGCCAGCACTCTGCTGGGCGCAACCACGATGGATCAGCTGAAAACTAACATCGAAAGTTTGCATCTGGAGTTAAGCGAAGACGTATTAGCTGAAATTGAAGCGGTGCATCAGGTTTATACTTATCCGGCACCATAAGATTAACGCCGGTTAAAACCGGCGTTAAATATTAATGACGGCGCTGCCAGATCCACAGCGCCGTTATTGCCAGCGCAAACAGCGCACCGAAGCCAATGCCAATGGGCACGACCGGGATGCCTATCATTACCGCCAGCGAGTAAATGCCCAGCATCAACAACATGGCGCTGTTTTCGCCAAGGTTTTGTACTGCAATCGCATTCCCCGCCCCGACGCTTTTTTTACCCCGCTCCTGTAGCAACGCATTGAGCGGAACGACAAAAAAGCCCCCCATCACGCCAATCAGCATCAACAAGGCATAGGCTGGCAGCAGCTCGTGTTGCAGGGAAAAAATCAGTACCACCACGCCAATCAAAATCCCGGCTGGCATACAGCGTGACACGGTTTCCAGCGTAACTAACTTCGCTGCCGCACCTGCGCCAACCACGATACCAATCGCTACCATCGCGTTGAGATAGGTGGGCGTAGCGTTATCGGTAATGCCCAGCGCCACCGGTACCCACAGCACCAACAGGAAACGCAGCGTGACACCCGCTCCCCAGAATAAACTGGTGCCCACCAGCGAAAAACGCGTTTCACCATTGCGCCATAGCGAGGTGCAGGCATTCAGGAAACTGCGGGTCATGTTGATGAGATTCCAGGACTGCCCCGGACGCGCCGCCGCCAGTTTGGGAATGTAGATATTGGCAACGACCGCACCACCGTAGGCCAGTGCGCATGCGGCCAGGGCGACGAGGACATGCCAGTCAGCCAGCACACCACCGGCTACGGAACCGAGCAAAATCGCCGCTATGGTAGAAGCTTCCATTAAACCGTTAGCTTTCACTAACTTACTACCCGTGGTTAATTCGCCGAGAATACCGTATTTCGCCGGTGAATAGGCTGCAGCACCAACACCCACCAGCGTATAGCCGAGAAACGGATTGATACCAAAGCAGATACTGGCTGCGCCCAGCAGCTTCAGGCCGTTGGCAAACATCATCACCCGGCCTTTGGCGAAGCTATCCGCCACCTGCCCGACAAACGGCGCAAAAAGAATGTAAGCACCTACAAACACCATTTGCAGGATGGGCTGGCTCCACTCCGGATAGAACTGCGCTTTCAGTAACGCCAGAGTGGCAAACAGTAGGGCATTATCGCCAAACGCAGAGAGAAACTGCGCCACGATAACCGCTTTCATCCCCTTCGACCACAACGAAGTGTTAGTGTGCACTGACTCACTCATCGTGTTGTTCCGCTTCGTCTACCCAGCTTTTCAACGTGACAAAGTCAGGTTTGCCGCTGCCAAGTAATGGCATCTGTTTCAGATAGCGAATATCGCGCGGTACAGCAAGCTCCGGCACGCCGTGCTCGCGGGCATACTGTTGCAACTTATCGCGCGTCAGTTCGTTATCTGTGGTGAAAAGCACCAGTGCCTCGCCTTTGCTGGCATCGCTCTTAATCGCAGTGGCATGGACTTTATCTGGCGAAACACCAAGTGCCAGTTGTTCCACCATTTCCAGCGACACCATTTCGCCTGCAATTTTGGCAAAGCGTTTTGCGCGGCCCTGAATCTGCACAAAGCCCTGCTCGTCAAAACGCACAATATCGCCAGTGTCATACCAGCCGCGCTCCATTTCGCCGCGAACATTCTCGGCGGTGGGCACTTCCAGTACACCTGGCTTCTCCACCCGCAGATAGCCGTTCATTATGTTCGGCCCTTTCAGTTGCAGGCGTCCGCCCTCTTCGATACCAGGGACCGACAACAGGCGCGCATCCATTCCTGGTAGAATACGCCCTACCGTACCGGGTTTCGCCGCCATCGGTACGTTGATAGAAACGACAGGCGCGCATTCGGTCACGCCGTAGCCTTCAAGGATGCGCAGGCCAAATTTATCCTGCCAAAGCTGTTTGGTACTTTCTTGTAATTTTTCTGCGCCTGCCACCACATAGCGTAGACGATAGAAGTCATACGGGTTGGCGAAACGCGCGTAGTGACCGAGGAAAGTCGAGGTGCCGAACAACACGGTGCAACTGCGGTCATACACCAACTCCGGCACAATACGGTAATGCAGCGGGCTTGGATAAAGAAACACTTCTGCACCTGTGAGCAGTGGCGTAAACAGGCCTACCGTCAGCCCAAAGGAGTGAAACAGCGGTAACGCCGACATAAAGCGATCGTTGGTGGTGAAGTCGGCAATCGTTTTAATCTGCTCGACGTTCGCCAGAATGCTTTTATGGCTATGGACGACGCCTTTCGGATGGCCTTCAGAACCGGAGGTAAAAAGGATCAGCGCCTCTTCTTCCGGCTGCTGTTTAACCTGTGCCAGACGCGGCATCAGCAAATGAGCGAAGATCCATACTTTGTCGGCAGTGGTGACATCTGCTTTTAAATCTTCCAGATAGACCCAGCGCACCTGAGTAAGTTGCTCCGGCAGATGCCAGAGTTTGCCTTTATCGAGAAACTGGCGGGAAGTGAAGATGGTTTTGATTTCAGCCGCCGTAATAGCACTGGTCAGCCCCTTTACCCCAGCAGTGTAGTTCATCATTGCGGGAATGCGGCGACGGGCGATGGCCCCAAAAATCACTGCCGCACTGATGCCTGCATTGGGCAGCATTAAGCCGATGCGTTCGCCTTCAACACTGTATTTTTCAAGGATGCGTCCAACAAACAGCGTTTTCGTAAGCAATTTGCGATAGGAGTCTGGGGTAAAATTGACGTCTTCGACACATTTCTTCCCGGCTCCGAAGCGGTACATTGCACTCAGTAAAGATTCGTACAGCGTTTCACGCGGGCGCACCGCCATTCGCGCTTCCATCATTATTTGATGCAGCATTTCGCCAGCGATTTTGCGACGGTCACGGGCACGCGGCGCATCCGGCATCTCCACCTGCGTTGGTGGCAAAATATGCAGAGTAATTTGCGGGAACAAGCGACGTTTAACCAGACCTTTCAGGCGGCTGAAGTGCGTAAGTTCCGCCCCTTCAATACGCACAGGAATAACCGTTGCACCAGACTTCGCCGCGACAAAACCCGCGCCATCGTAGATTTTCATCAGCGAGCCTGTAGTGGTGATGCGTCCTTCAGGGAAAATCACCACTGGTCGGCCCTGTTCCACCAGACGTACCAGATGTTTAATAGCCATAGGTTGCGTCGGGTCGAGAGGAACAAAGTCGATAAATGATTTCAGCCAACGCATATACCACTGTTGGCTTATTGAGGTGTAAACGGCAAACACTGGACGCACAGGTAAAAACAGTCCAAGCAAAATGCCATCAATAAAAGAGACGTGATTAGGCGTAATTAGAACGCGCTCGCCCTTCAGTGCCTGGGTGTCACCCGTAACGCGAACGCGATACAAAACACGGCACAAATTTCGAAAAAAGCTAAAAAGCATTCCAACTCCCTTTGCTCTGATTCAGTAAAAGCGAATGGAGGGAGATTACACGAGATAAAGAACGCGAGCGACAGTAAATTAGGTGCGAAAAAAAACCTGCGCATCCGCGCAGGTTGGTGCAAGAGACAGGGTACGAAGAGCGTACCGAATAATCTCACCAATCAATACCTCTGGGATCTTGATTGTGGTCTGCACGACGACTCTTCGCCAGCGAGAAAACGCAAAGGAATGAAGGGAAATGCAACGAGGTGTGTAAATTGTCGGTTACTGTTACAGATTGATGACCGGCAAAAAAAAACCTGCGCATCTGCGCAGGCTGGTGTAATTCATGTGCTCAACCCGAAGTTGACTTCACCTATCAATACCTCTGGGATCACCACTTTAGCAACCTGAAGCCAAACGCCACCAGCGGTCAATCGCAACAGCGTTTCGCAAAGTGTAACCAAAGGTTTGCAATCTCTTTTTTTGTCTTACTTATTTGCGTTTGGCTCACATTCCCACGATGAAAACACGCCACCCCTTGAACCAACGGGCGTTTTCCGTAACACTGAAAGAATGTAAGCGTTTACCCACTAAGGTATTTTCATGGCGACCATAAAGGATGTAGCCCGACTGGCAGGCGTTTCAGTCGCCACCGTTTCCCGCGTCATTAATAATTCACCTAAAGCCAGCGAAGCTTCCCGGCTGGCTGTGCATAGTGCAATGGAGTCTCTTAGCTATCACCCGAACGCCAACGCCCGTGCGCTGGCGCAGCAGACCACTGAAACGGTCGGTCTGATCGTTGGTGATGTTTCCGATCCGTTTTTCGGTGCAATGGTGAAAGCGGTCGAACAGGTGGCTTATCACACCGGTAATTTCTTATTGATTGGCAACGGTTACCACAACGAACAAAAAGAGCGTCAGGCTATTGAGCAACTGATCCGCCATCGCTGTGCTGCGTTGGTCGTCCATGCCAAAATGATCCCGGATGCCGATTTAGCCTCATTAATGAAACAAATGCCCGGTATGGTGCTGATCAACCGTATCCTGCCTGGCTTTGAAAACCGTTGTATTGCTCTTGACGATCGTTACGGTGCCTGGCTGGCAACGCGTCATTTAATTCAGCAAGGTCATACCCGCATTGGTTATCTGTGCTCTAACCACTCTATTTCTGACGCCGAAGATCGTCTGCAAGGGTATTACGATGCCCTTGCTGAAAGTGGTATTGCGGCCAATGACCGGCTGGTGACATTTGGCGAACCAGACGAAAGCGGCGGCGAACAGGCAATGACCGAGCTTTTGGGACGAGGAAGAAATTTCACTGCGGTAGCCTGTTATAACGATTCAATGGCGGCGGGTGCGATGGGCGTTCTCAATGATAATGGTATTGATGTACCGGGTGAGATTTCGTTAATTGGCTTTGATGATGTGCTGGTGTCACGCTATGTGCGCCCGCGCCTGACCACCGTGCGTTACCCAATCGTGACGATGGCGACCCAGGCTGCCGAACTGGCTTTGGCGCTGGCGGATAATCGCCCTCTCCCGGAAATTACTAATGTCTTTAGTCCGACGCTGGTACGTCGCCATTCAGTGTCAACTCCGTCGCTGGAGGCAAGTCATCATGCAACCAGCGACTAACCGCAGTTAAAGCAATTCCAGCGCCAGTAATTCTTCGATGGTCTGGCGACGGCGAATCAACCGCGCCTGACCATTATCAAACAGAACTTCTGGTAACAGCGGACGGCTGTTGTAGTTGGATGACATTGATGCGCCATATGCCCCTGTATCATGCAGTACCAGATAATCACCCGCCTTCACTTCCGGCAAGGCGCGGGTTTCAACATTTCCCCCTTCCTGCTGGGTAAAGACATCGCCCGATTCACATAATGGCCCGGCGACGACGGTTTCCACCGTTGGCGCGTGTTCCAGAGAACGACCATCAGCTGCCAGGGCACTGATATGGTGGTAACTACCGTACATTGCCGGGCGCATCAGATCGTTGAACCCAGCATCAACCAGCACAAAGTGGCGGCTACCCATTTGTTTGACGCTCCGCACCTGAGTAATTAATACGCCAGACTGCGCTACCAGGAAGCGACCCGGTTCAATTTCCAGTTTCACAGGGTGGCCCAAATGGCGGGCGATTTGCTCACGCGCGGCATTCCACAGACCATAATAATGTTCGGTATCAACCGCCTCTTCACCCTGTTGATAAGGAACAGAAAGCCCACCGCCCGCAGAAATAGCCTGTAAATCCTGACCGAATTCGATGACCTGACGCACCATAGCACCACACACCTGTTCCAGATGGGCATAATCAACGCCAGAACCAATGTGCATGTGAATGCCGACCAGCTGCAGATGATGACGTTGTATCACGTCCAGTGCGGCGGGCAGATCGGTGTACCAGATACCGTGCTTGCTGTTTTCGCCACCGGTATTGGTTTTTTGGCTATGTCCGTGACCAAACCCCGGGTTAACGCGCAGCCATACCCGATGCCCTGGCGAAACCTGGCCCAGTTGGTCGAGCATATCAACAGAACCCGCATTCACCGGAATTTGCAATTCACTGACGCGTTCAAGCGTCGCCTGATCGATAACATCTGCCGTAAAAACAATATCATCGGGGTGCGTTTGCGGATTGTAACCCGCCGCCAACGCACGCTCTATTTCGCCTAACGAGACGGAATCCACTTTCACGCCCTGCTCACGCATTAATCGCAAAATATGAATATTGGAACAGGCTTTCTGTGCAAAGCGCACCACATCAAACTGTTTCAGCGCTGCAATCTGCCGACGAATAATTTGCGCATCGTAGACCCACACCGGGCAGCCAAATTCAGCGGGCAAACGCAGCAGATTTTCGGCGGTGAGATCGGTATCGGTGCTGAACAGTGAATGTGGCATAACAAACTCCAGATAAGTGCTTTTTTATGATTACGCCACATCATAAAAAGAATAAAAAATATCGATTTATGTCGAGTCTATGCAAAAATGATATGGATTACCGGATTGCGAGAGAGCGCTAATGGCCGCCGTTAACTTACGTCATATTGAAATTTTTCATGCGGTAATGACCGCCGGAAGCCTGACTGAGGCAGCACACCTGCTACACACCTCACAGCCAACCGTCAGCCGCGAACTGGCGCGCTTTGAGAAGGTGATCGGGCTAAAATTGTTTGAGCGCGTACGTGGACGATTACATCCTACCGTGCAAGGACTGCGTCTGTTTGAAGAAGTGCAACGATCCTGGTACGGACTGGATCGCATTGTCAGCGCCGCAGAAAGTCTGCGCGAGTTTCGCCAGGGAGAACTGTCTATTGCCTGCCTGCCGGTCTTTTCGCAATCTTTTTTACCGCAGCTCCTGCAACCCTTTCTGGCACGTTATCCCGATGTCAGCTTAAATATCGTGCCCCAGGAATCACCGCTACTTGAAGAGTGGCTCTCGGCCCAGCGTCATGATTTAGGACTCACTGAGACACTCCATACGCCTGCGGGAACAGAACGTACCGAATTACTCTCTTTAGATGAAGTGTGTGTGTTACCTCCGGGTCATCCGCTGGCGGTAAAAAAGGTATTAACGCCGGATGATTTTCAGGGTGAGAACTACATCAGCCTTTCCCGTACTGACAGCTATCGCCAGTTGCTGGATCAGCTATTTACTGAACATCAGGTTAAACGACGCATGATCGTAGAAACCCACAGCGCCGCGTCAGTCTGCGCAATGGTACGGGCGGGGGTAGGTGTTTCGGTGGTTAACCCGCTCACCGCACTGGATTATGCGGCAAGCGGTTTAGTGGTGCGGCGGTTCAGTATTGCGGTTCCGTTCACCGTCAGCCTGATCCGCCCCCTGCACCGCCCGTCATCAGCGCTGGTGCAGGCGTTTAGTGAGCATTTACAAGCGGGGTTACCGAAACTGGTCACTTCTCTTGACGCGATTTTGTCGTCAGCTACGACAGCATAAAAGCGACAGCATCCTCGGCATGGATCGCCGCGGTATCAAACACAGGCAAAACACTGCGCTCTTCTGGCACCAGTAAACCAATTTCTGTGCAGCCAAAAATGACGCCCTGTGCGCCCTGTTCTGCAAGGCGAGCAATCACTTGCGCATAATAAGCGCGTGACGCTTCGGTAAATTGCCCCAGACACAGTTCTTCAAAAATAATCTGATTAATTTTCGCCCGTTCATCCGCTTCAGGAATAAGACAATTGATGGAAAATTGTTCCGTCAGCCGCCCGCGATAAAAATCCTGTTCCATGGTGTAACGCGTACCCAGCAGCGCCACACGAGTCATTCCGGCCCCGGTAATTGCACGTCCGGTGGCATCCGCAATGTGTAAGAAAGGCAGAGTGCAACGTGACTCAATGGCATCCGCCACTTTATGCATCGTATTGGTACATAACACAATACCTTCTGCGCCCGCCCGCTGTAAGCCAAGCGCCGCCTCAGCCAGAATGTCCCCGGTTTTATCCCATTCCCCGCGACGCTGGCACTCTTCTATTTCATGAAAATCGACGCTATGTAGCAGCACTTGCGCAGAGTGAAGCCCACCAAGCCGCTGTTTAATGCCTTCATTTATCAGACGATAGTAAGGAATGGTGGATTCCCAGCTCATTCCTCCCAGCAAACCAATTGTTTTCATTCCTCTCTCCTGATGTGTGTTACCGCAACAAGGCTGAATAAGGAACGAGACAAACGCCTCAACGGCCAGGTGCCCGATCTCTATTAACGAAAAAAGGGCCGGATGTACAGCACATCCGGCCCGTGAAATCAGACGCCGATATTTCTCAACTTCTCGCCTGCCATCAGTTTGCGTTCGATATGTTCCAGCGTGACATTTTTGGTTTCCGGAATGAGCCAGAAAGTGATGCCCACAAACGCAATGTTCAGCGCAGTGTAGAGCCAGAACGTACCGGCAGCGCCAATGCTATCAAGCAGTGTCAGGAAGGTCGCGCCGATAATCATATTCGACACCCAGTTTGTCGTCGTCGAACAGGTAATACCGAAATCGCGGCATTTCAGCGGCTGAATTTCAGAGCACAGGATCCACACCACTGGCGCGGCGCTCATCGCATAACCGGCAATACACATCATCGTCATGCCAACAGAGAGCCAGGACAAGCCACTGGAAGCCGTACCGTTATCAAACTGCATCAGGCAATAGCCCAGCACCAGAGTGCCTAACGCCATCACGCTGAAACCAATTTTCAGAGCCGGTTTACGACCTGCTTTATCTACCGTAAAGACCGCAATGAAGGTCGCGAACATAAAGGTCAGTCCCACGACCAGAGTCGCAATCATCTGTTGTTCTGTGGTCGTAAAGCCCGCCATTTTGAAGATACGCGGCGCATAGTACATGATGATGTTCATACCGGTAAACTGCTGCATCGCCTGCAACAACATACCGAGAAACACAGCACGACGGACGTTACGGTTGATCTTAAACAGTGCCCAACCGCCTTGTTTTAACTTCAGGCTTTCACGAATTTCGTTGAGTTCTTCTCGCGCTTTTTCCGACGTATCGCGCAGCATACGCAACACTTCTTCCGCCTCAATATGACGCCCCTTTTCCGCCAGCCAGCGCGGGCTATTTGGCAGGAAGACCACCAGAATAATCAGCAGGACTGCTGGTAAAGCAAGAACCCCCAACATTGCGCGCCAGTTACTGCTATAACTGAACGCTGTATCGGATAAAAACGCCAGCACGATGCCGAGTGTGACCATCAACTGGTACATACTGATCATCTTACCGCGAACGTTTTCACTTGCCATTTCAGAAAGATACAGAGGAGCGGTGTAAGACGCGATCCCGACAGCAATGCCCAGCACCACACGAGCGGCGATTAACATCTCTACGCTGGTCGCAAAAGCGGACCCTATAGAACCGAGTACAAACAGGATGGCCCCCGCCATCAGGCTGTATTTACGACCCAGGCGGAACGACAGCCAACCATTAAACAGCGCACCAATTGCTGCGCCGAGCATCATGCTACTAACCACCCATTCCTGCAAACGACTGGTCAGCACAAAGTGATCGGTAATGAACGGCAACGCTCCGGCGATTACGCCGATATCAAGACCAAATAACAATCCTGCGACCGCAGCAGCTACCGAAACAAACATATTCATACGCCGCGTATCCCGCAAAGAACGTGGCTTTAAAGCAGATTCCGTATTGATAGTAACCATTTTTTCCTGCCAGCAGAGAGTAAGACATAGTGAAAAAATACGTGAACAACTCACGCAGGTGTCAGGTCGGAAACAGCATAAATATGGATTAAATTGCTGCGACATGTCGTTATGTGATGGATATTCCAATTTTCAAATTAAGTTGAATTATTGAGATTATTATTAACCACCTAATTTTACAGCAGATAAAATTCATAAAGTTCATTAATTGATAATTAATATGGATTATTTCATAACCATGATATGGATTATGATGATCTACAGGTATAAAAAACCCTGCCATGCGGCAGGGTCATAAAAGTAAGAAGAATGAATTAACGCGCCAGCCAACCGCCATCCACGGCAATGGTATAACCATTCACATAATCTGAAGCGCTGGAGGCAAGGAACACTATCGGCCCCATCAGGTCACTCGGCAGTCCCCAACGACCAGCTGGAATGCGGTCGAGAATTTCCGCGCTACGTTGTTCATCTGCCCGTAGTTGTTGAGTATTGTTGGTCGCCATGTAACCCGGAGCTATCGCATTAACATTAATGTTGTGTTTAGCCCATTCGTTCGCCATCAATCGCGTCACACCCATCACGCCGCTTTTTGATGCGGTATAAGAAGGCACACGGATCCCGCCCTGGAAGGAGAGCATTGACGCGATATTGATAATCTTGCCGCCATTGCCTTGCGCGATAAAGTGTTTCGCCGCTGCCTGAGACATGAAGAATACGCTCTTGATATTCAGGTTCATGACATCGTCCCAGTCTTTTTCGCTGAACTCGAGAGCGTCTTCGCGGCGAATCAATCCGGCGTTATTCACCAGGATATCAATATGACCAAATTCAGCTACCGCGCGATCCAGCAGTCCAGGAATGCCATCAATCTTTCGCAGATCGGCGGTCAGGCTTAAAAAACGACGCCCCAGCGCCGTGACCTGCTCGATGGTTTCAGTCGGTTCAACGATGTTAATGCCAACAATGTCACAGCCCGCTTGCGCCAGCCCCAACGCCATCCCCTGGCCCAGCCCAGTATCACAACCAGTGACGACCGCAACTTTACCTTCGAGAGAAAATGCACTTAAAATCATAACAATACCTTATTCGTTTATGCCCACAACTAGCGCAAATCTTTAACGGCCACATGGTCCATATCATCAAAGACCTGGTTTTCACCGACCATGCCCCAGATAAAGGTATAAGCTTTGGTTCCGACGCCGGAATGAATCGACCAGCTCGGGGAGATCACCGCCTGCTCGTTATGCATCACAATGTGACGCGTTTCTTGCGGCTGCCCCATCATGTGGAAAACGCAGGCGTCATCATCCATATTGAAATAGAAATAAACTTCCATCCGGCGCTCGTGAGTGTGACACGGCATGGTGTTCCACAAGTTACCTGGAGCCAGCTCCGTCAGCCCCATACTCAATTGGCAGGTTTCCAGCACATCCGGGACAAAATATTTGTTAATTGTGCGACGGTTACTGGTGAGGTTATCGCCTAACGTGACTGGAGATACTTCGTCCGGTGTGACTTTTTTGGTGGGATACGTCGTATGCGCGGGTGCGCAATTGTAATAAAACTTTGCCGGAGTGGCGGTATCAATACTGGCAAAGACAACTTCTTTTGCACCTTTACCCACATACAGGGCGTCGCGGTGACCGATTTCATAGCATTGGCCATCGACAGTAATCGTACCGGCACCGCCAATATTGATAACACCTAACTCGCGACGTTCAAGGAAATAGCTTACGCCGAGTTGTTTACCAACTTCCCCGCCAACGGAAACCGTTTTAGTTATCGGCATAATGCCGCCAACAATAATTCGGTCAATGTGGCTGTAAACCATGGTGTACTCATCGGCGACAAATACCTCTTCAACCAAAAATTCATTGCGCAGCCCTTGGGTATCCAGCGTTTTTGCGTGCGCACTGTGGATGCTCTGTCTTACGTCCACATCAACCTCCGATAATCAGTGAAGCGTGAAAATAGAAAACGATAGTGAAACACTGTTTCGTTTTCTCTATAAAGGGATGATATGCCCATGGGCTAGGGTTTTCAATTAAAAATAAAACAATGTTTCATTTTTAAGTTAAGGATTAAAAAAAGTGCAGTGTCGATCACGAATATGTCATGAGAATGGAAAAATGAGGGAGCCCAGAAAATGTATGTCGACTTGCCAGCCATCATTATTCAACAGATTAATGACGGCAGATATTTATCGGTAAGGAGGAAATGCAGAGCTACTCGTCACGTTCAATGGTCAATGCCACGCCCTGGCCCCCGCCGATACAAAGCGTTGCCAGCCCTTTGCGGGCATTACGTTTCACCATTTCATGAACCAGAGAAACCAGGATTCGGCAACCGGAAGCGCCTATCGGGTGACCGAGTGCGATCGCGCCACCATTGACATTGACCCGACGCTCATCCCACTCAAGCATCTTGCCAACCGAAAGCGCCTGTGCAGCAAACGCTTCATTAGCCTCGATAAGATCGACATCAGCCAACTGCCAGCCTACACGCTCCAGGCAACGGCGGGTCGCATACACCGGCGCAATTCCCATCAATGCCGGATCTACACCAACGCTGGCAAATGCGCGGATGCGGGCCAGCACGGGTAAATTCAACGCTCGTGCTTTGGCTTCGCTCATCATCATTACCGCAGCTGCGCCATCGTTTATGGATGATGCATTCCCCGCGGTCACAGAACCGAGACTATCAAATGAAGGATTTAAACGGGCTAAACCTTCTGCACTGGCGTCAGTGCGTGGCTGTTCATCGGTATCAACAACCAACGTCTGACCGTTACTTTGGATCATTACCGGGACGATCTCATCTTTAAATCGTCCGGCGTCAATCGCCGCTCGCGCTTTTTGTTGCGAGCTAAGTGCGTAAGCATCCTGCAACTGACGGCTGATGCCATATTCGCGAGCCAGATTTTCGGCGGTGACACCAATATGATAATCATTGAAGGCATCCCACAACCCATCATGCACCAGACTGTCAACCAACTGGCTATTGCCAAGCTGTGCACCGGTGCGGCTATCAGTCAGAACATGTGGTGCGCGGCTCATGTTTTCCTGGCCACCGGCGATGACAATATCAGCCTCGCCACACTGTATCGCCTGAGTAGCCAGATGCAGTGCTTTAAGCCCAGAACCGCAAACGTCATTAATAGTGATTGCAGAAACGCTATTAGGCAGACCACCTTTAATAGCCGATTGCCTTGCCGGATTCTGCCCTGCCCCTGCAGTCAACACCTGACCAAGAATTACTTCATCCACCGCATATGCAGGAACGCCGGTACGTTCTATTAACGCTTTCACGACCAGACTACCAAGTTCCACGGCGGAATGACCCGCTAACGCACCGCGAAAGCAGCCGATAGGTGTCCGTAACGCCCCGACAATCACAACGTCTTTCATCACAACCTCGCACCAATTAACAGTGCAATAGTAAATGATTGTTAATTACAGTTATCTTAATTGTTTAAAAAAAGTGATTTTTATCACAAAGGAAATATGCCTGAGCAGTAGTCAGAGTCATAACTGGCACGTAAGGTTTGCAACCACTAACCCACCAATAGAGGGGTAGATAGGGCGTTAATCTCCCATACTTAACCTGGTTTATGGTAAATTGCCCTCCATTTTGTTTAATTTGTAGATGATACGTTCAGATAATGTCTAATATTTGGTCTAAAGAAGAAACTCTGTGGAGTTTCGCGCTCTACGGCACAGCCGTTGGTGCAGGCACGCTCTTCCTTCCTATTCAGTTAGGTTCGGCAGGGGCTGTGGTCCTGTTTATTACTGCTCTGGTCGCCTGGCCTTTAACATATTGGCCACATAAAGCCTTATGCCAGTTCATCCTCTCATCGAAAACATCAGCAGGTGAAGGGATAACGGGCGCAGTAACACACTACTATGGCAAGAAGATTGGTAATCTGATTACCACGCTGTACTTCATCGCCTTTTTTGTCGTCGTGTTGATATATGCAGTGGCAATTACCAACTCACTTACGGAACAGCTGGCAAAGCATATGGTTATTGATCTTCGCATCCGTATGTTGGTGAGTCTGGGTGTTGTATTAATCCTGAATCTCATTTTTCTGATGGGACGCCATGCAACCATTCGGGTAATGGGTTTTTTGGTATTCCCATTGATTGCCTATTTCTTATTTCTTTCCATTTACCTTGTCGGTAGTTGGCAACCTGATCTATTAACGACCCAGGTAGAGTTCAATCAGAATACCCTTCACCAGATATGGATATCGATTCCCGTGATGGTTTTCGCCTTTAGCCATACGCCCATTATTTCTACGTTTGCCATAGACAGACGTGAAAAATATGGCGAACACGCTATGGATAAATGCAAAAAAATTATGAAAGTCGCTTATCTCATCATCTGCATAAGTGTACTGTTCTTTGTCTTTAGCTGCCTGCTTTCTATTCCACCTTCGTATATTGAAGCGGCTAAAGAAGAAGGGGTCACCATTTTATCGGCGCTTTCTATGCTGCCGAACGCCCCAGCATGGCTGTCAATTTCCGGGATTATTGTCGCAGTAGTTGCGATGTCGAAATCATTCCTGGGTACGTACTTTGGCGTTATTGAAGGTGCCACGGAGGTCGTCAAAACAACACTACAGCAGGTTGGTGTAAAGAAAAGTCGTGCATTTAACCGCGCACTATCAATTATGTTGGTATCGCTGATCACCTTCATTGTTTGTTGCATTAACCCGAACGCGATTTCGATGATTTACGCGATCAGCGGCCCGCTCATTGCCATGATACTTTTCATCATGCCTACGTTGTCAACGTATCTGATCCCGGCGCTTAAACCCTGGCGTTCCATCGGAAATCTGATTACGCTGAGCGTGGGTATCCTGTGCGTATCGGTAATGTTCTTTAGCTGATATCCATTGTGAATGGTTCAAAATTGCTACAATTTTGAACCATTCCAGTTTTCATAATGTTCATTCGTTATTATTCCGCACTATCACTTCCCTCATCATATCCTAGTATTATCAGTTAGTTAAACACACAAAGAGATCTGAACATCTTAAATAAGACTATTTAAGATGCATAACTTAGATTCGCAAGATATCTTCCGGTCATTCAAAAACAATTTGCGATATAGATATTCTCATACCATGAGATAGTTATCTGAACCACCCTCAACCAGGTAAGATTAAATCAGTGAAACATAATCATATTTAATAACGAGAAATGCATTTTAAAATGTCTTAATCAGAATTATAGCAAATACAGATTAATCGCAATTTTTCCCAGCAAAATTACAAAATCATGGTGTATTGACATCATCAATCACCAATGAAATTATGCAATTATATACGGATAGGGAGGTTCTTAACATGGGGCTTTGTAGTCGTTATAAAAGTCTTACATGCAATAGTTGCTCAATGCATTGCCAAATAATGCCAGAAGAGTCACCGCGTTTGCAGTACTGCGCAAACTCGTGTTTTTGTATGTGGCCCGAAGAAAGTTCATATTTTAATCGTGGTGTGGTAGAAGGTATCTTAACAAAAAACCACAATGCGAGATTAAGCGGATATATTTTTGTCGATTTTTCAGTAAGTTTTTTACGTCTATTCCTTGAAAAAGACTGGATTGACTATCTTGCAAGTACTGACATGGGGATTGTTTTAGTCAGCGACCGCAATATGCAATCGTTAGCTAATTACTGGCGAAAACACAACTCAGCAATATCTGCTGTCATATATAATGATGATGGTCTTGATGTTGCCAATGAAAAGATCAGACAACTATTTATTGGTCGTTATTTATCATTTACCAGAGGTAACACATTAACTCAGATGGAATTCACCATAATGGGGTATATGGTTTCTGGTTATAATCCATATCAGATTGCTGAAGTTCTGGATATGGATATCCGTAGCATCTACGCGTACAAGCAACGAATCGAAAAGAGAATGGGTGGTAAAATAAACGAATTATTTATTCGTTCACATTCGGTCCAACATTGATACTCAACGACCAGCCAGAATCATACTCTGTTTATACGGGCATTTATTGAAATGTCCGTATTTTATAAATAGGCCGTCCCCTCAAGAGTAAACACCATAGTATTTAAAACCATCACACGAAAAATTCAGAAGCATTACGAAATATGAATTTACAAACAATAGTGGCATAAATGTTAACCATGTTAATTTACGTAAAGTTTTACGTTGCAACATTAAAGCCTCATTTCAATCATCATGATAAATATAAAATTAATATATATTTATGCCGTAAATACCAATATACTTAGCAAACTATGTGATCTCCATTTCGATTGATTTAGTGTTTATTGACGTATGTACTGGATTATTAACGATAATATCGAGTTCTGGCCTGAGCACCGAAAATTAATATCGGTACATAACGCCGATCTTAACGTCGTTCTGACAACGCCAGCCAGTCGATGTTTATCACTTCTACTTGAAGCTTTTCCTGATGTGGTTGCACAACAAGATTTTTTCACCAGAGTCTGGGAAGAAGAAGGTATGCGTGTGCCTACTAACACGTTATATCAGAACATATCCATTATCAGACGCGGATTTCGCGCTGTTGGTGATACTACCCACTCGCTAATTGCAACCGTGCCGAGAAGAGGATTCAAGATCCATAATGACATTAACATACAAAATCATGTAATAAACTCGTCAACAGACGCACATACACACAATGCCCCACCTGCCATAAAAGTTAATGCGGGATACAAAGAGAGCATTGGTGGCGCAAAGAATTTCAATAACAAAATCCTCAAACATATAAAAAGTCATCTAATTATGTTGAGCGCATTTGTCATAGGCGCATATTCTGCATATTGGCTATGGAATAATAATCAACCGAAGCCATTTTTCAAGGATTACAAGACTGTTGCGGAAATTAATGGCTGCCATTTTAATGTAACAGAAGATACAATTGACGGGTTGAAAGAGTTCGATAAATATAAAACACGGATACTGGATTCGGGGATTAACTGTAAAAAACATCCGTGGTTATACTTCCCTCTTGCAAAATCCTCACCGGGGATGATTGTTATGGCATGCAATAAAAATTATAACCAACATGAAGTGGCAGACTGTTTAACCCTGTCTTACCGTGAGGTTAATCGTGATTGATTATAAAAAAAACTTATTATTTATTTTAGTTTTTATCAGTGGGTTTATTCTCTTCACTGTCTATTCTTACACTGCAGAAAAAATGATATATAACGAAACATGCACTGCAAATTGGGTAATTTTTAATGACCAGGGACGAGCAAATCTTACCATCGACTTTATGTATAACAAAAAAAATAAAACAGGAACTGTTGCGTTGAGTGGAACCTGGCAACAAGGTAACAGAGAAAGTAAATCAATACGGCGAAATATTGAATACACATGGATTGAAAACTATGACACAGCCCATTTAACATCAAAGAAAGTTAATAAGTTTGAGATTATGGATCAAGTTGATGATGATAGACTTGCACAACTTATTCCTGATTTTTATGTCTTTCCAGAAAAAAGTGTAAGCTATAATATACTAAAGCAAGGTAAGCATGCTTTTATTTTGAGCATTGGTAACAGAGCAATAATGCATTGTGCAAGGTAAACTAAAATAGATAACAAAAAGATGGAACCTCGTTAATCATAAAACAATAAAATTAAATATTCTCGCAGTATATGGCAGTCTAAAGCATCAAAGTTTTGATCAACATCTTTCATTTTAGACATCTCCTTGCAATGTAAAATATCATGTATCAACAACATCTGGTGCAAATCCATGAGTCGAACTCGACATTCATCTTAGCTCGATTATTATTCCTTCGTACAGTCGATGTAAACAATACAGAAAGAGGATTATTAAGAACCAGTTTACTCAGTGAATCAATAGAGGAAAGGACTAACGTTTCTTTAAAAGAATTGATTTCATCATCTGTTAAACTAAACTCATCATTGACAGATCGTGAGATATAACTGCTTTTAACTTTACTCTTTACGTTGACTTTATTGACAGAATTAACATTCACAAATCTTGAATTTAATGCCCATGATGTTGTTTGCGTGAGAACCTTCTCAGCATTAAGGAATTTTTTTAACGGAATCCTTGGTTTCTTTTTCGAGTCCGAATTTACAATATCATGCATATAGACCATTTCATGAATCTGCGAAAACTCAATGTCCATTATATACCTCACATTTTTACCGTGACTCGATGTTACTGTTCAATAATCACCTTCCATCAATACTAAAATTAATACCCCTAATGTGCCGATAACAAATATAGTCATTCTACGTAACGTCTCCATAAGGTGATATTTGACATTATCAGAAGCTGCGAATTCGGATTTTGCTCTAATCAAATGAGAGAAATGTAAAATGAAGCCACGAAATATTAATAATAGCCTACCACTGCAACCATTAGTTCCTGATCAGGAGAACAAAAATAAGAAAAATGAAGAGAAATCCGTTAATCCAGTTAAAATCACAATGGGGTCTGGTTTAAATTATATTGAACAAGAATCTCTTGGAGGAAAATATCTAACACATGATTTGTCAATAAAGATAGCGGATATTTCTGAAGAGATAATTCAGCAAGCAATATTATCTGCTATGAGCATATATAAATTTTCGATAACAGATGATTTAATGAGTATGGCTGTAAATGAACTCATAAAACTGACCAAAATAGAGAATAATGTAGACCTGAATAAATTCACTACTATATGCACAGACGTTCTATCCCCCCGCGTCACCAGACATAATAAAGAAAAAAAACAAACGACATTCTACCCTTCTCAAAAATCCCCTTTTTAATTTTCATTGAAAAAATGGCAATTGATACTATGAATCCAGGTCATACACATTAAGGCATTTATGTAATGTCGTAATTAAGATAACTAATAAGGTGAATATTAGTAAAACAACTAATGATGTTATTAGTTTGTAGTGAACAGTACTTTTACCAATAATGAAAAATATACCATAAGCAATGCAAGCTTAAAACTCATAATTTAAAAAAGATAAATATAAAAATATCAATGAGTCAATCAATAATAATTTGGCATCACGAGACACATCACAGAGGAATATTATGAGCACAGAAACAATTGAAATATTCAATAATAGTGATGAATGGGCAAATCAACTAAAACACGCATTATCGAAAGGAGAAAATCTGGCATTACTACATGGTTTAACTCCTGATATCCTTGATAGAATATATGCATATGCATTCGACTACCATGAAAAGGGTAATATAACGGACGCAGAAATTTATTATAAATTTTTGTGCATTTATGCGTTCGAAAATCATGAGTATCTAAAAGATTTTGCATCAGTATGTCAGCCCAAAAAGAAATATCAACAAGCATATGACCTTTACAAACTAAGTTACAATTACTCCCCGTATGATGACTATTCAGTTATTTATCGTATGGGTCAATGTCAGATTGGGGCTAAAAATATCGATAACGCAATGCAATGTTTCTATCACATTATTAACAATTGTGAGGATGATAGTGTTAAGAGTAAAGCGCAGGCATATATTGAACTCTTAAACGATAATTCAGAAGATAATGGCTAAGCATTACAATCATTTGGTTAAATTTGCTGGTTATAGTGCAGTTAACCACTATAACCAGCACCTCTTATGTTTTCTTAAATCAGCATCTTAAAACAGTTAAGAGCATACTATAAATCATTATTTTTCAATGCGTTAGAGAACAATCTACTTTATAAAAATTGAATAAGGCTATTTCAGATTACATCACTGAATTCCTAAGATAAATTAGTGAACACAACCATAGATATGTCGAATGTAATTTCCTGTAGCATTAATGACACATAAATATGAATAGCCATAATTTCTATTGCTTAAGCAGGATGCAAGAAACCAATTTTTTCATAGAGGTTAACTAATGGACTTAGAAAATAAATTCTCATATCATTTTCTTGAGGGATTAACGCTCACGGAAGATGGAATTCTTACTCAAGGAAATGAGCAAGTTTATATTCCACAGAAAGAGTTAGGTGTATTAATAGTATTACTTGAATCCGCTGGTCATGTTGTACTGAAAGATATGATCATCGAATCAGTATGGAAAAATATTATTGTTAGTGACGAGTCCCTGACAAGATGTATCTATTCTTTGCGCTGCATTTTTGAAAAAATTGGCTATGATCGTTGCATAGAAACAATCTACCGGAAAGGTTATCGTTTCAGCGGGCAGGTTTTCAAAACTAAAATTAATGAAGATAATACTTCAGACTATTCCATAGCTATATTCCCTTTCACTACTTCATTGAATACACTGGATCCATTAATACTTAATCAGGAATTAGTGCAAATCATTTCAAATAAAAAAATCGATGGTCTCTATACCTATCCGATGGCTGCGACAAATTTTTGTAATGATCACATATCTCAAAATTCATTCTTGAGCAGATTCAAGCCAGATTATTTCGTTACAGGAAGAATAAACCAGAATAATGCAGTGAACACTTTATACATTGAGTTGATCGACGCTAAAAACCTTTTCCTCATCGCCAGTAATCATCTACCTGTTGATGAACTACATAATACATCACAATTTATTATAGAAAATATCCTTCAAACAGTACATAATCCACAACGATCTGTAAGATTAACTAAGCAGGACCAAGGATATAAGAATCATTATTTATCAGATGAAATGTTAGCCGGAAAGAAAGAACTTTACGAGTTCACCCCTGAAAGCATTTACAGGGCCATGACTATATTTGATGGATTACAAAATAAAAGTGATATACAGACGCTAAAAACAGAATGTTATTGCCTTCTAGCGGAATGCCATATGTCTTTGGCACTTCATGGAAAAAGTGAACTTGAACTTGCTGCTCAAAAAGCATTAGAGCTTTTAGATTATGTATCAGACATAACCACTGTCGATGGAAAAATTTTAGCTATTATGGGACTGATAACTGGTCTGTCTGGACAAGCAAAAGTATCTCATATCTTATTTGAACAGGCTAAGATACACTCAACTGATATAGCCTCTCTCTACTACTATAGGGCACTTGTCAACTTTCATAATGAAAAAATTGAAGAGGCAAGGATTTGTATAGACAAATCACTACAACTCGAACCCAGAAGACGAAAAGCAGTTGTGATAAAAGAATGTGTAGATATGTATGTGCCTAACCCGCTCAAAAACAACATGAAACTCTACTATAAAGAAACTGAGAGTGAAAGCCATCGAGTTATAATTGACAACATTTTGAAATTAAAGCAGCTGACGAGAATTTGTATGCGATAAATTTTTATTGACGCAATTTTATTATTTAGATGTATGCAACTTGTTATTTAAACAACAAAGATCAAAATATCTAAGATATTTACCTTATTGCAAGATATTTAAAATGCTCTAGAGTTAAAAGTATAATGTAAAGACCATTGGCCTGGACAATTAAAAAGGGAGCTTTATGACTAATCCAATCGGTATCAATAATTTATCTCAAAGTTCAAATATAGCGAATGCAACGGGTGATGAAGTCGTTTCATTAGATAAACACATCAACACCAGTGCTACTGATAAAGAGCAAATACAAGCATTTATAGTTTCAACATGGATGGCGTCTTTTCAAAATGATATGTATTCAGAAGATAATCCTATCTCACCTTACCATAAAATTGAATGGTAGACGATTGACCAAATAAATTATTAACGAGATACTGTTTATAATAGTATCTCGTTCCTTTTATACAATCCTGACTCATAAAGATATATGCGCTCACCAAAAGTTAAATTCTTAACCATCTTCACGCTTTCTATATTAATTACAAAAATGTCTTTCGCCAGTAGCGCTTGCTTTAATGAAGCAGGAACAATGTTCAGAATCGAACCAAATTTGATTAAAGCTATCGCTCTTGTTGAAAGCAATCTAAAAAAGGATAGTATAGGGAAGAACAGAGATAAGAAAAACAATATAAAGAGTTTTGATTATGGTTTAATGCAGATAAACCAGATGCACATTCCCATGTTAAAAAAACGTGGAATAATAAAAGATGAACGAGATTTGTTAGATAATCCCTGCCTGAACATTAAAATAGGAACCGAGATTTTATATAAGCATTTTTCCCGTTGTGGAATGACGTGGCAATGCCTGGGGATTTATAATGCGGGTTTTGCAATGGATAACCAAAAAAAGCGACTGCAATATGCCCAAAAAATATATATTGTATATACCAGGCTTAATGAACTAGACAATCGTAAGGCTTTAGCAAAATGAGCCTAAAGCCTCTTTTTTTTATATAGTGCACACACCCATACGTAAAGCTGTTTTGATCAACTCGATACCACTGTGAACATCTAATTTCTTCATGATATTGAGTCTATGAGTTTCGACTGTTTTCCTGCTTAACTGCAAGAAATTAGCGATTTCTTTGTTTGTTTTACCATCAGCTATGAGTTGTAATATTTCTGACTCACGATTTGTAAGTTGATTATCAGAGGAATACCTGGAAGATATTTTTTCACAATCCATATGTACACTATCAAAATAAGTGTAACCATTACTAATCGAATCAATAGCACGATTTAGTTTCGCCGGGTGACTGGTTTTCCATACGCATCCTTTCGCACCTGCTTCAAGCAATTTTATTGAATCAATATACGGCATCTTTGCTACAAATGTAATAATATGAGCATCTATCTTATGCGATTTAACCCATTTTACGAGTTCGGACCCCATCATTCCACCTGCAAATTCTCCTAAAATAAATATTTAGGCTGAAGATTTGTTACACTCCGCTATAGCTTTCTTCAGATCTTTATAGCCCCCAACAACCTCATATAAATCAGGATAATGTCCGAGAAATCCAATTATCCCATCAATCATAAACGGCTGCTGATCTGAAACTACAATTTTAATTTTTTCCATATATTCATCCTGAGTGTAAATGCTTTAACGCATTCATTTATAATCATCCCTTCCATTATTATTATAAGCAAAATCCAAAGAATACATTGATGAAATAATAATGAAATATAATTAAAAATAAAATTTTTGCGTAAAAAATACCACAGGCATTAAAAAATCATGAGATGAGTAAAATATTACAATTAGATTATATTCAAATCATTAAACTTGAGCCAGGGAGCTATAAGTCCTCAGGGCTTGCCAAAACAGAATTATTCATATCCAAAGAATGTGTTTCAAACATTTTTTCAACTAAATAATGTCTGGCTTGTTCGCAGATTTCGTTAACCTTGTCAGGGGAGAAACAATGATTATTAATTAAATATTGCTCACAATTATCCACAAATTCCTGCGGACTAAATTCAGCAATAAATTGATCGGTAAAAAACACAAAACGCTTATCATCATGAAATGTAATATGGACATTCCATATTGATTTATCGACAAAATATGACTCTACTTCAAGATACTTATCTTTGAATCTGGTAGGTATATAGAGATTTACAGGACCTGATATTGCCGGTAATTTTTTTCTCCAACTTTCAAAAATTTTGATAAAAACATCAACTTCCTCTGAGGATTTTAACAATATACTCTTCAGATCGTTTATCATGTTTATTCTTTTTTTTCTAGTTCTGAGCTCAACAAGCTTATCAAGGGTATAAAATTATCCATCACATCAATAATGCCTTTTGTATAGCCATCATAATAACCTTGAATAAATTTTTCTTCTCTCTTTACCTCAATGCTCTGAATTTTTGCGCTGGTTTCAAGAAGGATACTTTCTTTAAGAGAAACTATTTATTTCAATCCATCAGAAATTTTTCTTTTAATCACAACACCATTTGCAGGAGATTTATCAAGCTCATCTCTATTTTTTTCGCATAAAATGTAATTCTCTCTAAAAGAGTTGATGCAAGTGGTAACGGCAATTGTATGTGATCAACAAAATCAGGAAATAATAAATTAAATCGTTGCTGCATTGCCAATGGTTGTTGCCTTATATAGGGTGACAACGTTGAAAAACCACATGTGATGATATTGTGATAGCTAGCGATGCCGGGTTTGTATCGTGCTTTTTCATTTATTTTCACCGGTATAGCTGATAAATAATCCCTTAGCACAGCAGGAACCTTATAAAAAAATCCGCGTTCTGCAAACCTTTCTCGATAAAAGTGATAACCACTGAATAAACAGAACAATGGAAATAAATTCCAATTGTTTATGTAGTAAATAAGTGAACTATTCAGATTAAAATGTTCAACTGAAAGATTGTACTGCAGAACAATCATTTCATTGGTAATAGATCTAAGCACCGGATTGTTAATAGGTGTATTATTCAAGCTTACTCGTTGAGGATGAATATAACTAATTGGATCATATATAATCTTTCTTAGGGCAAGATTCATAACGCTCTCATATGTCTACTTAATTTTCAACCTGACTAAATTAGTTAGAATGGCCCTATACTTCCATAACAGCCAGCAAGTCGCTACGGATATTAATGCAAGTAAGATAGAAACCGGCATAGCCTTATCATAAGCAAAAACAGGTTCGCTAATTTCATATGTTGGTGCTTGCTCAATAATGTCTCTTCGTTTTGACAATACAACAGAAATATTTTCATATTGTACGCTTGCAGAGCTATTAACAATAAATCTCTTGATATCATTTATTTTTATTTCTGGGTTGATATCTTTTTCATATACTGCAAGTACAGAAATATGAATTGGTAAAGCAGTTTTACCACTATCGCCATTATCAACATCGTAACTAACATGTACTCTCGAAGAAATAATGCCATCCATAATTTTGAGAGATTGCTCTAACCGCTGCTCAATAGCAGAATATAGCCTTGCTTTTTCCGCTCGTGGAGATGAAACGAGTGCATCTGCAGGGAACATCTGCGATATTTGAATATCAGGCTTACCCGGTAGATTGTAGATTTTTAGCCAATCCACCGCAGAAGCAAAATCCGTTGGTTCGACAAATATTGAAAATCCTGTTTTGCCTTGATCCTTCTTTTCAGCATTAATATTATGTCTTTGTAAAACAGCAAGGACATCATTAGCTTGCTGTTGATCAAGATGGTTCAATAATTCCTGCTGCTTGCAGCCGCACAACAGCAGGATAAACAATAATAATGATATATATTTCATGAGCGGGTCAACGTCTCAACTGCAGCGACAATCTTTCTTGCTAATGTTCCACCAATGAAACCTCGACATTATAATTAAGCACATGATCCTGCAAGACTAATAATTTTTCAGGAGTTAACCCCTCTTTATCAGACCTTAATGCTTGTAACGCATTTTGCTGCCAATTTTCAGTTTGTACAGCATAGTTGGCAAAAGCGGAGATCATTTTATCATCCGGGTTGTCAAGATTGAGAACCCGGTCATTTAAATCAATCACTTTCGCTTGCTGTATTTCATGAGCAGTTGATTGCTCAGCTCTATCAATAGGTGGCATATTGCTTACTGACATAATAAAATCCTTATCCAGTTTAGCGGAAGTTTTGTATGATTGCTGAATCAAGATCTTTATACGCTTTTACAACGTTAGATTGCGCATTTCGATATAATGTATACTCAGCTAATGCACTTTGATATTCGGCAAGAAATTTCGTGTCGGAGGGATTGGTTGGCTAAATCCTCCAACGCTTTTTCAACTTGCTGGTTCAGATCATCAACGCCCTGATCAAATTGATTGCTGATATCCATAATATAACCATTCCAATCTGCCATAAGTCCTCCTCAATTATTCCTGAAATGTCCAGTTGCTACCTTGAGACTTCTCGAATCGGTTACCTCCGTAGCTAAATGAACTATTATTTGTGTCCTGATTTTTCAAATTCACATTAAATCTTACATATTGTTTACCCCATTGTTTATAATATTCGTCAACATAGTTATTAATTTTATTTAATTCACTGTCACTTAACGTACCAATGATATTGAAATACACATTGTTAGCTGTTTTATATTTTTCATAAGAAAGACCTATCGCTGACAACGTTTCAATAGCCTGACTTTCCAATACATTATCATCTAATACCGCAATACTTATATTGCTGGCATATGGCATAGTTTGCAGTAATCCTTTAATAAGATTATCGATTAGTTGCTGTGTGATAGCGTTCCGTTGCTTACTCACTGTCAATCTTAGATTACTGGCATCTAATAGTTGAAGTTTAAAATATTGTAAATCAGGGAAATTATCAGCAAGCCATGAAAAAATTCGTATCGATTCATCATCAGGATTTATCACCCGTACTGGCTTTCCTAGTTGATTTTTTTCCAGTGCTTGTTTGACCCAGACTGCTTCATCCAAAATATTGGTATTAATATAGATAACATGATCTCTACCATATAAAACTTCATAATTCCTGTTTTTGTTTACAAGAATTTTATCGATATGTCTCAGCTGCGGATCATTACTGGCATTAACAATATAAAAAGCAATAAAAATGATAGCAAAAAGAAAAAAAAAGCATTACATACTTAAACAGCTTACTGCTAAAGAAATGTTGTTTTGTAGAAATAATGTTATTTTCAATAATGCCTGGCAATGAATACTGCCAAACTTCATTTTTTTCTTTTACAGCAAATTTGAGACCTAAAACTTCTATTTGCTGATTCAATGTTAACGTTCTATCTTCAGGTTCTTGTGCTGTTAATTCTCTGAATGTTACTACCAGATCAGGGTCGGTAGTAATTATTATCTCAAAACTACCTGTAAGCTCGCCATAAGGAACGACTATTGTGTTTTCTGGTAACTCAGAAAAAGCATCACTTCTTCCTAACGAAACATCATTACCAATGATAACAAGTAGACGCCCATTAAGTATTTCATACTCGCATCCATTCAATGGTCCGCTCAACAAACGAATGGCATAAGATTCCAATAAGTCTTGTGATAAGAATTTATCATTATTTTCCATGAATACCACCCGCTAATTCCATAAGCTCTAGTTTAGAGTAGTGTAACAAGACGGAAATTTCATGACCAAATTATGATGACACAGAATAAAAAAATTATAATTTCGAGAACTATTTTAAATGCCTCTATGCATAACTTTATTTACAATTTAAGGTATAAACCCTATTCCCTCAATGTTAAGCAAATATAACAATTACTCTTATTTTAAATTTTACACGTAATATTTACCCTAAATGATTTTAGAGTACAGGTTGGCATATGCAAGTCTTTTCCAGTGATGTCTACTTCACTGTAGGCACTAATGCATTATTAGCATCCCAAAAAGAATATTACAGCGATTTAGTTGCGTTGGTTGATCTTGGACATTCGTTCGTTGTTATTGATGAGCATCAACATCGAAATCTCAAACCAAATACAGAACCTGTAAACATCCTTTTGAGCAACAATTTCATCAGGATCAATAAGAATATTACATTATCTGATTTAACGCATTTCCTGGTTTCAAATCTTCATACACAAAATGTGTATTCCACACAAGAACCACTTACCCATGATGAGATAGATATCCTGCGTTTATGTGTTTCATATTCATTAAAGCAAATTGCCATTATTAAAGGAATTGATTATAAAACAGTATCATATCACAAAATAAGAGCCCTAAATAAACTTAACATAAAAGGTACTGTTGAGTTGTTTATAGCACTCTGTGAATGGGATAAACATTATGTTAAACTCCAATCTTGCGTAAGAGAAAGTTGATATGTCATTAGTAGGATATAATAGTAAAATCATAATAACCATCGCGCTGATATCGTTGCTCTCTGCATGCACCAGAGAAAATTCATTAAAGGAGAATCAAAATAAAAGAAGTGGCGAATCCCAAGCGATAGTAGATGCAAGACAGTTCTTTAGCGAACACCCGGAATATATATCATCAGCAGAACTGGAGCAAAATCTATATCGCGAATTTGCACAGGTTACTACAGTTCCAGCTTATAAAGAGATGAGTATGTATCAATTGCTTATCATTTCACAAGATCGTTTAACTCATTAAATAAGGATCTACACGCTTTTTGCGTGTAGATTCTTATAAATTTCTGACTACGACAGATGTTTAATTTTTTAAATTATCGTCTTTATTCTCGATTTTTGTGTCTTCACCCTCAATGAATTTATCTTCTGAAGAGAGCTGTTCATCTGGAACAGGTTGTCCAGCATTCTCCACATCTTCAAGCCACAGCAGAAGACGTAATATTTCATCTATATTTTCGAAGCTAACATAATCGTAGCGACGATGGGTAGCATAAATTTTTCGTGCTAATTTTTTATCTGTGATAATTGGTATTCCGATTTCCTTTGCATATTTCCTTACGGCTAAGGCTACCTCATTAGTTTCTCTTACAGAAATCAATGGAATAGGTGAAAGATGTGGCTTAAAGTATATCCCTATTGCAATGTGAGTAGGGTTGGCAATCATCAAACGACTATTACTGACATCAGACTTCAATTGCTCAGAAAGAATTTCCTGATTCGCTCTCTGCGTTTAGACTTAATTTCTGGATTTCCTTCTTGCTCCTTGTATTCTCTTTTAACTTCTTGTTTATCCATTTTCATATCTTTCATAAATAAAAAATATTCAGCGATAAAATCAAAAATTAAGACAATTATCATACTGCCGAGACAATACAGTATGAGAAGGAATAGCATCTCTCCCCAATCTGATAATAAAGATATGATATCTCCATCAAGAGTTTTAAAAAGCAGTGATTTATGATTACTCCAAAATACTTTGATCGCCAATGCAAAAAAACAATATAAAGAATTGCTTTAACAAATTCTTTTACGGTTTTTAAGCCAAATATACGCTTTAAGCCATTTACTGGATTCAATGAATCAAACTTAAATTTAACAGCTTCAGTTGCTAATTGCATTTTACTTTGAAACCAGGAGACAAGTATTGTTGTGAACATGCAAACCAGCAAAAAAGGAATGTTCGTTTTCAACCAACCAACCCCCATAGCTTTAAAATAGTCCCAAATATCTGGTTTAGCGTTATGATCAAGGATGTATTCAAGAATCGACATAATGTGATGCACATCAAAAACATATCCGAGATATAAAGTACCCACAAGCATTATTACAGAGATGGTTAAGTCTCTACTTTTTAGAATTTGCCCTTTTTTAGAAGCATCCTGGAGTTTCTTTTGTGTTGGCTTTTCAGTTTTATTGGCCATGAAACACTCTATTTCTCAATGTATAGTTGCAATTGTTCTGGGAAAAAGGATAACGGCATTACTCGTTCAGCCAGTATTGGGGCAAAATAAATAATTAATATTAAAAATGCCAGCGCACTTTTGACAGTCAGTGAAATGGCAAAAGCATTTAGTTGTGAAGCATAACGTGCCAGCAATCCCAGGACAGCCTCACCGCCCAGCATAACGGCAATCACGGGGCTTGCGTAAACGATAGTATGAGTCATTATGTTATTAATATATGAGAATAAAGGCTCTAATTTAGGAAAATTAAAATTGCCTGAAGGCCATAAATTATAACTTTGCCAAAGAGTTTCCAGAATAAAGTTCATTCCACCTTTAGTAAGATAAACCGCAGCAGAGAAAAGGTTAAATAATCTTGCTAATTCCGAGGTATCGACACCTGTAGCCGGATCCAAAGTACTACTTAATGTTGCACCGCGTTGGTTATCGATAAAGCTACCTATAGCAAGGAAAATCCAAAACGGGGATGCTAATAAGCATGCAATAAACAGCCCTATGATAATTTCTCTGGCAGCGAACAAAGCAATATCGATTTCATTTAAGTTCAATAATTCATAGTGGTAATGCTGAACTAATGCACATGATACCACTATTATTATTGGGTGACGAACTACTGTTGGTATATTCCCACTGGCGAAAAATGGTAACAAATAGAAAGTTGGTGCCAATCGGCAAAAACCGAGCGCTGTAGCAGCCAGCAGACTATGCAACTGATAGAGTATCGCCTCCCCCATGCTATCCTCTCGCGAATGCTAAATTCAGCATTTCGATACCAAATGAATATAATTTTTCACCATACCACCCGCTCATTAAAAAAAAGCAAATACTTACGCACAATAATTTCACGCCAAATGGCAACGTCTGTTCTTGCAACTGCGTTACCGTTTGAAAAAGCCCTACCAATAAACCAACAAATGTCGCAACTGCAATAGGTCCTGCAGACATAACTAAAATCAGATACAGCGCCCTATTCCCCGCAAAAACAATATCGTCCATATTTTTTCCTCAGGGATTAATGGATAGGTCAAAATATTGTAAAATGAGCCCTTTTGATAACATTGTCCAACCGTCCATCGCGACAAACAAAATTAATTTTATCGGTGTAGATATGGTTACCGGACTCATCATCATCATACCTAACGTTAACAGAACGCTGGATATAACCAGATCCACTACGACAAAGGGTAAATAGATATAAAAACCTATAATAAATGCACTTTTTATCTCACTCAATGCATATGCGGGCAGTAACGAGAAAATTGAAATATTATCATCATCGATTATCTCTTCATTGTCTTCAGAACTATTCACCTTCTGAATCTTTTCAAAAAAGCTAACCAACTCAGGTTCAGAATATTTTATCAAATATGATTTATAACCACTCATGCCTGTCTCAACAAAATTAACAACCGATGCTACATTATTGAATGAAAGATTCTCATTCTGACTGTTATTATATATTTCCTTCCCAACCGGCATCATTACGAACATTGACAATAGCAAAGCAACCCCATTAAGTGTCATATTTGATGGCACTTGCTGAAGTCCCAGCGCGTTTCGGACAATAACAAAAACAATCGAGAATTTAATAAAACATGTCCCGGATGCTATTATAAACGGCAATAGTGTAAATAATGATAATATCGCTATCAGCGAAATGCTATTTGACATTATTATTCCCTGATAACCAAGAATGAATTTCTACGCCCAATTTATCATCCACTTCAACAAGTTCGCCATAGCCAGTTAGCGCACCATTTACACGTATCTCTATATTTTTCTCAGATTCAGGAAGCAGAGATATTATTCTTTTTGCACAGAGATCGTCTATTTCATAAAGATTAATTATTTTCTTACCAAGAACAAACTCAATTTTTACAGGCAACTCTTCAAAACTATTAATCATCTGTTTCAAAATCTTCCTCGTACTCAAAATGATCAGCCATTTTTAACTCCTCTGGATAAATTAAATCACAAATTTTTGTATTATAAATAACCGCATAAGCCAAATTATTTGAGATTAATAAAACATCACCAACTTCAATATCAACAAGACTTCTGTAACATGTTTTACTAAATCCAATTACAAAATGAATGGACCAATATAATGATTTTTTGTCTAACACTGGAGCGTTTCCGTATTGGCAGACTGTGACTTTATCTAACCAAAGATTCAATTCCCCTGTTCATATTCTTATTAGTGGTTGAGCAGGGCTCAATACTCCATCAAATACTTTACCTACGTGCAAACGATTATATTTTAGTTCAGGATGCTTTAGATTTAACGGGGAACTGGATAAACTGAGCCATTCCCCTATTAACCTTTCCGTTTCTGGCATTAAAGCCATCCCAGCGAGCTCAGATGAAATTAAGGGAAATATTTCTCCAAGCAATACCCATCCAGACCAGCTGCCACTCTCTTCTGCTATCGGTAACCATTTAGCACTAAATTCGGGCATTAATAATGCAACATCTTCGCCATTTTCTTTCCAATTTTGAAAAGTGGTTTCAAACGTATGAGTGTTTCGATTTACTTTCCTCAGACCGAACATTAACTTTCATCCTTCTGATCGTTTTCGAATTTGCTTTCATTTTCTTGCTCCTCATAAGGCTGATGTCGTTGTCCTTGTCGTTCATCTTGCTCAGTCAATACCCAACGTTGTGCTGTAACTCATTATGAAAACTATTTAATTCCCTCATCATTGATAAGGTTGGACATCTCTTTCAACATGAGAGTCATTGAAGCTTTCGACCAATTTAGCGGAATGATAGGGCTTGGCGCTTCATGCAAAGTTCCCGACTTGTGGATATAGTTATAGCTTTCGGGAAGTGCCATTTCAGCTACACTCCTGCCATTTGCACCAATCATATTCTCGCCTGTTATTTGGGCCAATGATCTATTCATAAATTGCACTGAGTCATTCAAATACTCTTCCTTTCTTGATTCTTTATAAACAATTGCTGCTGATTTTGCATACCATGAGTCAAAAAACCATTCTGCTTCTGTTGATGGAATGAAGCTCTTTTCTCTTTTCGCATGTGAATTTTGATCGGTATCGGTTTTAATATCATTGAACCAAAAATTTGCCGACTGATAATTATCCTTCTCGTATCTTTTTATACCATACGGACCTGCTAGTTTTTTAACTATTTTTAGAACCTGCTCTTTTCTTCTGGTGTTTATCTTTGCAAGATTTGCAGGATAAATAACATTAAGTAAAGCCGCATCGGCTTCTCTGTAATGTTTATCTTTTTCCAGATAACCTGGGGATTCTCCCCCTAAATCAAGCTGTAACGTTATTCTTTCATAACCTTTATCTATGAGGTGGTTCAACCTCGTTGTTGAAAGAGGTTCATCCAGTTCATTGGCTTTAGCTTCGCGTAGTAAATCAGAGACAAAAACAGAGTCTTTCTTCGAGAGTAAGTTCGACAAACGTTCCAGTCCAGAGGTCACCAGTGCAACGGAAGATGTGTTTAATCGGGCATCTTCTTCCCATGCTCCGGAATCTTCCATAACATAGAAATTGGCTTTATCCAGATAAGCAATCAGCAGCGCAACCGATTTTAATCGGTCACCTTTTTGCCAATCTTCAGCGTTAATTGTATCAGTGTCGATTGCTTGTATAAGGAGATCAAGATAAAGACCTAACGCATCATTTTGTTTATGGTTCCACAGCTGCGGCTTGCCTTCTTCCTGCACATCTGCCATCACGGGGGAGTTGCTGTCAAATCGGATATGCACAACATTCATTTGCCCGGGAACTCCATCCAGTCGTTTGGGGTTGCTAATGACGTCCTGCATCCGCTTAATCTGGTCGGGCGTAGACATATAATCCCACAGGGTGAGCAGAACCTTTTTTGCGGCTACACTATTTCCCTGATCTGATACTAATGCCATATAGCCCCATAAACTATCCCTCAGCCAGACAGCATCATAGTGGGTTTCTGCCGCTGTTTTGTCATCTTCGAAAGTAGAAGCAAGAATAAACGTTCCCCAGGGTTTCTCCGTCAACGTTAACTTTCGTGTGTTTTCTGTTAATGTTAGCAATCCTTGAATTTCGTCTTTGGTATAGTGGCTCTTTATTTCATTTTGTAATTTGGCTGAGTGAATCAAAAGACGATAATTAGGATACTTATCTGGATTTAACGATAAATAACTTTTATCTGTTGCTGCCCCCGTGGAATTAAGAATGTTAAATACAGATTCACTCGTCACTTCTGCCCCTGTCGCCTGGCATGTGCCGCACGAAAATATACCAGCGAGCAGAAGAGTTAATGCAGATTTCCCTTTCATAAAATATTCCATCAATCGTTTGTTAAAAGCGTAGATAACCACTTATTTAACAACTTGAAAATAAGGTGTTTTACCTGGGTTGTTACAAAAGGATTGCATTGCGTAAACGCTTTTTATTTACAACAAAATGGGGAAGTATTACGGCGATTGCGAAAAGTCTGAAGCGATTGAATTAAGATAATATAGAAAATCAGATACAGCAAAAATGGCAGATTGATCAGGTGAAGATAAATTGGAGCGGGCGAAGGGAATCGAACCCTCGTATAGAGCTTGGGAAGCTCTCGTTCTACCATTGAACTACGCCCGCTTCGAGATGCGTAAGGCATTATAAACCTTACGCTCTCCTTAGCAAGTGCCGCGCTGCTGACTGCTGATTAATTCGCCATCAGCATTTTGGCTTGCTGCCCTGCGGCGGCAAGTAACGTAGCGGATCAATTGCCGTTGCACGGTAACGAATCTGGAAATGCAGGCGAACAGATGCCGCATCCGTGCTCCCCATAGTGGCGATTTTTTGCCCAGCCTTCACGCTTTGCCCATTATTTACCAGCATCGTGTCATTATGGGCGTAAGCCGTAATGTAATCTTCACTGTGTTTAATCATGATGAGATTACCGTAGCCACGCAGCTGGTTGCCCACATACACCACCTTTCCTGCACCCGCGGCGTAAATAGGTGTACCCCGTGGAGCTGAGATATCAATCCCTTTATTGCCGCCATCTGCTGTCGAATACGGCATGATAACTTTCCCTGTCGTTGGCCATAACCAACAACGTTGCCCTACTGGCGGCCAGGAAGATTTCGGTACCGCTGATGACGGTGTAACCGATGCGGTTTTGGTCGTTGATTTGGCGGTTGATTTACGTGTACTACTGCTACTTTTCGCCCCACCCAGTTTTAGTTTCTGACCAACTTCAATGGTGTAAGGGGGGGAAATGCCGTTCAGTCGCGCCAGTTCTTTTACGCTGGTTCCCGTGGTGCGCGAAATACGATATAGCGTATCCCCCCGTTTCACGGTGTAAACGGAGCCGGAATACGTTCCTGTATCGGATGATTTGCTACCCGAACAGCCCGCCAAAAGCAGTCCAACCGATAACAACATCACGATACCCAGAGATTTTTTATTCAGGCGTCCCGCACTCAAAATCTTTCCTCGCTTAAAAAACAAGACGCCTTATCATAGCAGCCAGCCTCTTGATACCCAATCTCTTGCTTCTGGAAAAACGTGGTAATAGAGAAAGAGGTTAATTTCATTTGGCAAAGGGAAGTGGATTTGCCCCTATATTTCCAGACACCTGTTATCACTTAACCCATTACTGGCCTGCTGCCGTAGATATTCCCGTGGCGAGCGATAACCCAGTGCACTATGCGGATGCCATTCGTTATAATGCTCGAACGCCTCTGCAAGGTTCTTTGCTGCCGTTAACCCGTCTGGTTTAGGCATGACACTGATGTAGTCACGCTTTATCGTTTTCACGAAGCTCTCTGCTATGCCGTTACTC
>OGON01000067.1_pt1 | contig 81400 bp, 100 predicted proteins | sample 1552671 | NCBI WGS metagenome assembly OGON01 (sample SAMEA2580136, study PRJEB22360) | human gut metagenome | biome: human gut; feature: human-associated habitat; material: faeces | place: Denmark | collected 2008/2010 | reverse complement strand
CCAGTAGGTCTTGCCACGATTGAAAGTGCGAGGAATGTTGTTCTTCTTGGCTACCACAAATATCCATGACTCGTTTACATGGTATTTCTCTTTCACTTCTGCTGTGGTGTAGAAGTCGGTGATAGGGGCTTTTTCTTTTAACTGTTTGTTCTCTGTTGCTGGAACAATAAAGACTGTCATATCTTCTATATCAGCTCTACGAACAAGGGTTTTTCTTTTAAATCGGATTACCTTGATTACTCCATTGCGGATATAGCGATATATAGAAGTACGGCCAATGTTTAATAACGCGGATACTTCTGACGGAGTAAGATACTCCTTGTTCAAATTAGGAGGTGTCTTTATGCTTTTCCCTAATTCGTGTTGCAGACTTTCAATGCGCTGTTTCCTGACCCTGTCTTTGTAGGCAAGGTTAGCACATCGGTGTGAACAATACTCTGTGGTTGTCTTATGGGCTGTGAAAATAGCACTGCACCACTTACATCTTTTCTGAATGTCGATTTTACTACTCATTATTTATCCATTTATTTCGCCAAATCTGTTTCATCGCGTACCACCACGTACCATGACGTACCAGTGTGTCCACGACCTTTCCGACCTAAAATCGGAGAGTAACAAGCGAGCAACAAATACGGTACAAAAATGAGCTGAAAAAGCCCTATAAACGATAACTATCGCTTATAAGGCTAAAAAGAAAGGCGCTCAAAATGAACGCCTTGATAATCATTGATGATATATGCTAATCGTTGGTAATCACCACTTACTTGCCGATGCAGTATACCGAATAGCTTGAATATGAAAGAATTACGGTTTAAACGGTAGAAAAGTCTTTTTCGCTTGTTTTTCAGACCAAAAACCGTCTGTTTTGCTGCACTTTTCACTTGAATCAGAACCAACGGGAAAACTCCCTTTTCCCGTCCGAAGTCCACCTGTTTTCTATCCGCTGCGAAGGTACGAAAATAAGTGGGATTTTCACCAATTGAAGTCAACTAAAAACAAGAGGTAGTCGCGAATATTTTGCAGCCAAAAGAAAAATAGATTATATCATGTATGGATTTTGATAAATCGATTGGTTTGTCTGGCGAAGCCATCTCTTTTCTTCCCTCTGTTCTGGCTTTACTTTATTAGGCGTATATATGAGTACGGGGATAAAGTAAAGGTAACTTTCCTCTGACAAGCAAGATTTTTTGTGTGACTAACTGAAAATATTAAGCCCCAACATATCATATAATATAGAAATAGGTGTTTTCCCATTAACTATATGATATATTGAAACCTTAGAGCGTGATAGGTGAATCTACTTGTCACAAATTTAGGCAATTGCTCAGATCAAAGCCATTGCTGATATGTTCGTTATCAAATACATACCCCATCTGATTGCATACGACTTTTGTCCCATTAATTTCAGCATTAATATTTGTGTGTGAATGTCCATAAATCCAGGCATCAATGCGAATGTCTGCTATGAGTTTGCTCAAATCGGTGGCAAATGCACTATTCAGTGCTGAACCCTTATGGTGAGGGGCAACAACCTCCAATGTGGGAAGATGATGTGTTACCACTACAATGTGCTTGGCGGTACTCTCCGTCAGACTTTGCTTGATGAAATTCAAACAGAAGTTATGCATTTGGTTAAACTCCTCTGTCTGGAGCAATTTACCATTATACATTATCTATCTGAAATCATTCATACCCTTCCACACAAAATATTCGTCGGAAGGAGTAATTTGAAACCATAAAGTACTTATGATAAAGTCGGTGTCATCAATCCTCACTACCAGATTTTGATAGTATCCTATATTGTTCTTGAACATCCAATCCCATTGCAATCTATTACATCGCAATAATTGTAATACTCATGGTTCCCGGGCACAATGAGCACCTGACGATAATTCTCTGAAGCCCATTTCCAGAAATTACTTAGAGGTGCAATCTTGTTTTTCAGATAGAATATATCTCTGGCAAGTACCAGAACATCGCCTGTTACCGGCAATTCATTATGTTTCAGCCACCTGCTATTATCACAAAATTCCAAATGCAGGTCGCTCATATATTGTATCTTCATTTTATTGTCCTCCTTTCTCAATTTGCTTAGTTATTATTCTCTTGACTTGTTCAAATGATACCGGCGTGAAGTTATTGTTGTCAACCCCGACATCGTACTGTGTTGGATATAGATACTGAAGCCGGGCAGCATCAATTCCTGTGTTGTTTTGCCTTGTGTGAACGTGCCCGAACAGTTGCCACACATCTTTATATCCGCCGTCAAAGCATAGAAAAGGGTAATGGTTCAAATATATCTTCTGTTTACCTACTTCTATATGCATCTGCATTGCCACATGCTCAAATCTGTTAATATAGCCTTGACGTATATTTTTCAAATCGTGATTGCCCATAATCAGATATATCTTGCCGTTCAACCTGTCAAGTGTTTTTATTCCATTCAACTGAACCGCCAAGACAAAAATTGCCTAAATGAAAAACGATACCGTCTTGCCCGACTGTATTATTCCAGTTGGATATGATAGTTTCATTCATCATTTCCACACTTTTGAATGGTCTGTTGCAAAAGCGAATGATATTCCCATGATAAAAATGGGTGTCAGATATAAAAAACACTTTGCTGCCATCAAATTTATAGTTCATTTTTTTTCTCAATTTATGTACATCACTGCACGTTAATAATTTGGTTATCAATCGCCCATCAGACGGAAATGCCAGAAGAGCATCATAAAGGCGACTGTCACAAATGGGCATAAAGCAAAATAGTTGGAAAGTTCGTAAAGACTCTCCAACTATTCAGTTTATATTTTCATTCAAAGTACAATAGTGTGCTTGTTATGTTTGTTGGAATTTTTTTTACTATGCAAGAGGTTCAATGCGTGAAACATGAACACACGACATAGATTCAGTGCGTGTATTGCTCTGAATTGTGGTTGTTATTGATATAATATGTTCATTCTGTTTCTTTGCATTATTAATGTTTAATTGTCTCAAAAGCAATGCAAAATTAGCAAATAAATCCAATTTTACATCACTTTTCATTAGATTCTTTTGCTACAAATATATTCTTATCTTTCAGTGCTTTGTAGGTTAATAGTGTTGTGTAGGTATATTGATTCGTAATGTGCCATCTTCTTTGCTTTGTTCTAGTTGACAAATGTTGCATCGATAAATAGTCATATGGAGAGTGGGATAAAGAAATAAACTTTTCAGGTTGCATATACCGCAAAGTTTTCGTAATTTTGCTGTTAATTGGGTGTGTTGTGCTATAAAGTTAACGCTCTGTAAATATAACGATTATTGTATTTAATGATAACAGATATTAATCATAGCAAGAAGGAGTTGGCAGAAACTTTCTTTCAACGTTTGGTAGATTCTTATGGATATCTGCCAGAGCAGATGGAATTTGATGTAAAGGTATCTCCAACATCGGTTGCAGATATCGCAATATGGCGTAGTCCAGACGACAAGAAATCTGGACTAGCCCCTGATATTTATGTTCTTGTTACATGTAAGACCGAGCATATAAAAATTAAGGCAGAAGATTATTTTGAGCAATATAAGCAGGCTGTTCTTAATGATATGGCATTTTATGTTGCTCATAATCTTAAGGAAACAAAAGTTTTTTATATTGACAGAAATGCTAGGCCTCTAAAAATAGAGCGTATTAGCGACTTTCCTACGGCCTTAGATATTGTTTCTGACCAGAATCTTACGTCATTCGTTAATAAGGTACGAGGGTATTCAAAAGACAAATTTTTGAAAAGCTTAACTCGCTGTCATAACATCATACGTAATGTTGATAAGCTTTCTCCAGAAGCTGCATTTGATGAGATAAGTAAAATCTTATTCATAAAAATGCTATATGAACGTGACGCAAAGGAGGAACTTGTTTATAGTAAAGATAAGTTCATAAAAGATGAGCTATCTTACAATGGTGAAGTTGATTACATCCAACATTTGTTTAATGAAGTTAAGAAAGCATATTCGACAGACGGCCTTTTTGATTCAGAAGATAAAATAAGAATTCGTAGAGAAAGTTTCTTGCTTATCTTGGAGGAATTAAGTAGTGTTGAGTTATATGACACCTCTGACGACATAAAGGGAATTGCATTCGAACTATTCTTAGGTAAAACATTCAGAGGAGAGTTAGGACAGTTTTTCACTCCTAGGACCATAGTAAATTATATGGTTGAAGTACTTAATGTAAAGGAAGGCGATAAAGTATGTGACCCATGCTGTGGAAGTGGCGGATTCCTTATAAAAGCATTTGAACATGTACAGAATCAGATAGATCAAGACATCCATAAACAGATTACTATTTTGATGGATAATCAGAGTCTTTCCGATACTGAAAAACAATATAAAATTAACACTTTACTAAGAGAGTGTGATAAGACAAAAGAAGGCAGTCGTTATCACAAACTTTGTCATGATTATTTCTTTGGAGTGGATGCCAATGCTCGTATGGCCCGTACTTCAAAAATGAATATGATTATGCATGGTGATGGGCATGTGGGAGTCTATCTACACGATGGTCTTATTAATGTAGGAGGTGTTTATGACAATAACTTTGACGTGATTCTTATAAACCCACCCTTCGGAGCTCATGTAGAAAAAGACATGCGTATTACCAGTTCTGACATCCCTACTGATAGGGAAAGAGCTTTATATGAGGAGTTATTTGGTAGTGAATACATTAGTAAAGTATACACTCCTATTAAAGAGTATGCACAAGAAATAGGAAAAGACAAGAGAATCGGAAAGCGTATATTAGAACTATATCAAATAAACAACAATAGCACAGAAATCTTATTCATTGAACGTTGTATAAATTTGCTAAAGCCGGGGAAACGCGCAGGTATTGTGTTACCTGAAGGAGTGTTGGATAATCCTGCATTAGACCGTGTTCGTAAGTTTATAGAATCACGTGCTAAAATACTCAACATTACATCAATCCCGGCCGATGTGTTTTTGTCATCTGGTGCAAATATAAAACCAAGTCTTGTCTTTATTGAGAAGTTCATGGATGGCGAGATACCAGAAAAAGATTATTTGTTATCTGTTACAAAAGTAAATGATGCCGGAATTTCTTCTACAGGATTACCTTCAAACAACGAAGAATTGCCGATAGCGGCTAAAGAAGTTGCTTCTTGGTTAAGTGGAGAAGTTCAGCCAAATATGATATATACAAAAATAGTAAATCGTTCAGATTTATCTAGCTGGAGTGTTAAGTCTATTTTTGACACAACTAGTGTTAACTATAATCCTTTATATAAAAAAGTAAGGATTGGAGATGTCGTGTCATTAAGTAAAGATGTTATTTGCGTTGAACCTAATATTGAATACACTCGATTAACAGTAAAACTATTCAATAAGGGCATTCAGGAACGTGATACCGTTATAGGTGCTCAAATTGGTACCAAACGTCAAACTAGAGTAAAAGGTGGCCAATTTATTATTTCAAAGATAGATGGCAAAAGTGCGGCTTTTGGTATTGTGGACTCATCTCTCGAAGGGGCTATTGTTACTCCGGATTTTTTGGTATATGATATTGATACGACACAAATACTTCCTGAATATTTAGAGTTAGTATTAACTAATGATGCTATTTTGAATCAGTTCTCTATTTCAAGTAGTGGAACTACAGGAAGAAGAAGATTGTCTCAGAAGGTATTTGAAAACACGTTAATAGCTTTACCATCAATTGATGAGCAACGTAACCTCTTAGCAAAGATTTTAGAGATAAGAGAAACTCAAAAATCTTTGGAAGAACAGATGCAAAAAAGTATAGAATACTTCAACAACAAGATTTTCTCATAATATGAAACTACTAGCACTGAAAATTACTTCTGAGTTTAGAAACCTTGAAGGCTTAAATTTACGTTTTGATTCGACCAATGATACATATGTGATTATAGGCAACAATGGTACTGGTAAAACGAATATATTAGAAGCATTAAGTAGTGTTTTTTCAACATTATTAAGTCATTCAACTGATTTCATATTCAGCTTTGTATTACGTTACGAGATCAACGATATTACATATCGGGTAAAGCATGATAAAGCTACATCTACTACCGAATACAAAAAAAATGATGTTGTAGTAACTGATGCGGATATGAATTATCCCAATCGAATAGTATGTAACTACAGCGGTGAAGACACTCGAATGTGGGATAACTACTATAAAAAAGCGAATGAAGAATATTTAGAAAGTGTGCGTACAGCTGAAGCTCCCAATGTTTTATCTATGATATACATTGATAGAACTATGTGGAAATACATATTATTATGTATGCTTGCAACACGAGATGTTAATATTGCATTTGATGAGTTTCTTCAAGAAAAATTGGGAATAGCTTCAGGTAATTTGGATTCCATTGATTTGATTTTCAATACAGCAAAGCTAAGTAAATGGCGAAGGGAGAATCAAATAACATTATTCATCCGTCAACTTCGTGCTTTATTTGGAGATAGCCCGAGCATATCATCTAATGATATTTCCAAATTCAATCCTAATGATGATGACGCTCGTCTGCTATTTAATAAGTATATGGGCGCTAGCCAAGTTATAGATATTTTGAATATCTCATTTAACGGCGGAATTGAGTCTGCATTTTTAAGTGAGGGCGAAAAGAAGATGATGGTTATACTATTCATCTTAGAGGCTATATCAGATGAACAAACATTGGTGTTAATGGATGAGCCTGACAGTCATATACATATATCAAGGAAGAGTGAACTGAGAGAAATGTTTGATCATATGAGTCATCGTAGTAATATAATAACATCACACTCGCCAACCTTGACCGCTTCTTTTGAAGAGAAAACTAAAGGCGCAATCGTTATGCTTGATAAGGATGAAAATGGTAAGGCGAAGGTTATTGACAAAGACATTGTTAACCTAGTTGAAAGATTAACTAGTGGCATTTGGACTTCTCAAAAACAAAATCTTTTCCTTGCATCTCATGATGATATATTAATAGTAGAAGGTCCAACCGATGAAACATTTATATCTGCGGCACTCAAGTATTTCAAAAAAAATGGGAGATATACAAGCTTGTCATTTGAATTTATTCCTTGTGGAGGAGCATCCAATGTGAAAGCATTTGCACAAAAATTTACTCCAAAAGAAGGACAAACAGTTGTTGCCTTATTTGATGGAGATGATGCAGGTGTAAAAAGTATGAACCAAGTTATTCCATGTACATTAGGTAAAAAAATAAAATGGGATATTAAGAATTTTGGTAAGGCTCGCAAGAATCAGCGTACGTGGTTCTCATTTTATCCTCCATATGCGCGTAGAAAAAATATCGAGAACTTTAATGTTGAGGACTATTTTACATGTCAATTGTTTCGTAAATATATTTTGTCATTTACCTCTCTTGATACAATAAAGAGTAAAGATGGTCTCAAATGTAAATTGGAGGAAGATTGTAAAAAAGGGAAAATTGATGAAAAATTTTATGAGAAGTTTAGCACCTTATTCGATCATATTGTAGCAATAAAAGAAGCAGAGAAACGAGGAGATGTAACTTTATAGATTTACATAATTAAGAGGATTAAGAATAGACATTATATCGAATAAGGTTTTAGGCTATTGATTATCAATAGCCCTGTTCTTTATTCTGTATAAACTCTAATGAATATAATTATTGGTATTGAGAACTAATGCTACTTTTCTTATAATTGGAGTTCGTAATTATTAATGTTACTTTTGAGGAAAGCTAAAATACTAATTGGAATAGGAATCTGATGCCTAAAAGAGAGTAATTCGTGGAATACTCTCTTTAGGTATTAAAGTTGATCATTTATTCCCTGTCATCAAACAGGTTATCGATGTCACCATTCACGATATAAGGCAAGCATCGGCGAATCTTTTTTGCAGGCCAATCCCACCACTTTAGGGTTTCGAGTTTCCGTACCGTGTCTTCATCGAAACGCTTCCTTATCGGTCGGGCAGGAACACCGCCGACTATCGTATAGGGCGGTACGTTTTTCGTGACAACGGCACGAGCGGCTATGATTGCCCCGTTGCCGATGTGAACACCAGCCATAACCATCGCTTCGTAACCTATCCACACATCGTTGCCTATCACAATGTCACCTTTGTTGTCCCAAGCCGTTGCGACATTTGATTTTTCCAGGTCCCAATCCTCATAAAAGAGCGGGAAGGTATAGGTGGATAAGGATTTCAAGGTATGGTTTGCACAGTTGAACAGAAATTTCGCACCGCAGGCAATGGAGCAGAACTTGCCGATTATCAGCCGCTCGTGATTGATGGGGTAATGGTATAGCACATTGTTCCGCTCGAAAAGCAACGGGTCGGATACAAAATCATTATAGATGGTATAGTCTCCCACCTTGATAGACGGGTCTTTCACGACAGCATTCAGGTACACGGTCTGCGTGTCGCCAGTACGTGGATACACCTTTTTCATCATGACATTCAGCTTTTAATAGTGTTTATATTTGAGATAAATGACAGACAACAGGCCGAGTAATATCACATACAGATATTCTGCCGTCCAATAAACGGGCAATGACGTACTGAAACGACTTATGCTCCACAAATAAATCTGATAGGCCACGATGGTTATCAACTGGAAAATAAATGTCATGCGTGTTGCCCCCGTACCTGTAACGGCATTCATATAGATATAGCCGGGCAAGGCAAAGACGTAATTCAGCAACATGACCACAAACGGCAAATGGGCAATCTGCATCAGAACCGTACTTCCCGTATAAATACCAATAATCGGACGATAGAAAATCACAGCAAGGATGACCAGCGGAAAACCGATGGCATATCCCAAACGGACGACCCGGTTACACAGCGGAATTACCTGAGCCTTTTGCCCAGCTCCCAACAAATTGCTCACCAGCGAACCGGTAGTAGCTGCAAACGAATTGACGATGACAAAGAACACCGTCGAGACACTGCGTATGACATTGGTAGCTGCCAGTTCCATTTCTCCCAAATGCTCGACGGCTACGAAGAAGGCAAGCCACGAGGCCACTCCGATAAACGAATGGAACATACTCCATACAGACACACGGCAGACATGGAGCAATACACCTTTATCAAAGCTCCAAAACAAACCATAAAGCCGTCTATCCATTTTCCGTAAGACATGAATTGTTAGCACAGCCAATGAACACGCTTCGGCAAAAGATGATGCGATGGCTGCGCCTGTTATCCCCATGTTCCAATGGAATATGAACAGACAGTTGCCCGAAATGTTCACCAACACAGCTGTCAGAGCCGCCACGTTCAAGGCTTTTGTACGGGTAATGCCGACCAGGAACGAGCGCAAGGCAAGGAACGGGAAGGAAAACAGCAGTCCCCAGATTCGCCCGTCCAAATAATCAATCACGGCATGATAGACTTCCGCAGAAGCAATCAGCCGACTTAGAATAATCGGAGAAAACAGCTTGGAGAACAGACACAAAAGGACAGCAAGCCCCGACAAGAAAAACAATCCTTGAAAGAACGTCTTTCCTGTCTCGGAATAGTGTTGTTCGCCGTTGCGTCGTGCGATAACGACCTGCAAGCCCAGACTGAAACCGAAGCCGAGCATATAGACAGCCAGATACCAAATCCCGGCAAGGGCGGATGCGCCCAATTCTATTTCTCCCACATGCCCAAGGAAAATGGCATCGGTGATATTGATGAGTTGTTCGATAAGGATGCTCATCATTATAGGAAAGTTGATGAGCCAGATATGCTTATATGTATAGTTCATTGTTCAACTAGATAGGATGCGACAAGTCCTGCTGCTGCACAAGGCGGCAGGACACATTGCATGATTATGAATTTGGAAATAATGGCAAAACAAGAAAGGACAAACCTGTTATAAGCCTGTCCGTTGTTGAATAGCTTGATTAAAATGCTACCCGTTAAACGCAGCTATATGCACACTTGCCATTTCATAAGGGTTGAACAATTCTTTTTTCTGTTACCTTTACAAAGATAGCATTTGTTCTTGATGATACCTCCGAATTTCCAATTTCTTTTTATAGGTTAAATTGATTATTTCAGTTTATATGCTTCAAAAGGTATCATACTATTTTATCTATTCTAAATCTATATTAATCGTAATGTTGCTATATTTTTTTCTAATTCTATATGTTATAAATTGGGAATTTGGTTTTTTATACATATTCCGCCATATGTAAAACCGCCACCAAAACCCATAAGTAACAGTTTGTCATTTAACTGTATTTTATTACTTCTAATACCCTCGTACCATGCTAGTGGTATGGATGCAGCAGAAGTATTACCATACTTTCTTACACTATCTAAACATTTATCCATAGGTATTTTTAATTCCTTACAAACAGCTTCCAGTAGTCTGTAATTGGCACTATGTGGTAAAAAGTATGCTATATCATCCAATGATAAACAATTTTTGCGAGCGAGAGATTGTAATCCATAAGACAATGTTTGAATAGCCCACTTATATACAATTCTGCCATTTTGATGCAGTTTATTATTGGCAATAACTTCTTCATCATTGATGGTATTTTTTTGACTGGTCAGATGGAGGTCTTTTCCAAATTCTCCATTTGTTTCTGTTATTGTTTCCAATAAACAATTTTCCTCGCTACGCTCTACAATTACAGCTCCAGCGGCATCGCCAAATAATATGCAGGTTGTTCTATCTGCAAAATCTGTTACTTTAGATAAAGTATCAGCACCAAAAACTAAGATTTTTTTATGTGTTCCTGCCGCTACCAACCCTTTTGCCAGTATTAGCCCATTGCAAAATCCAGCACAAGCACATGATATATCAATAGCTCCGGCATGAGGTATTTTTAGACGTGTTTGGATTTGACTTGCAACATTAGGAACAATTTGGTCTGGAGTCGTAGTTGCTACGATAATAAAATCAACATCACTTAAATCTTTATTATAGTTATCAGATAAATTGATTGCTGCTTGTACACACATATCACTGGTATATTCGTCAGATGATGCAAAAAAACGGCTTTCAATACCAGTTCTTTCTTTAATCCATTTATCTGATGTTTCTAATCTTTCTTCAAAGTAGGTGTTATATACTTTCTGTGCAGGGTGATAGATTCCTATCGAGTTTATTGTTGCATTCATAATTGTACTTATTAGTAAGTAAGTTATACTGTAAAAAAATTATATTTTAAGTAATCCTTGCTGTATCTTTTTATAAACAGTGCTATCTTTCAGCACTTTACTTACTTGTAAAGCTGATAATAGCGTAGAATGAACCATAAGGGCTTTTGTCCTAGGCTCTTCTGGAAATGAAAAGTCTTTTTGTTTTTTTCCTACATCCAACAATTCAGTTAGCCAATCTAAAATTGTATTTATTAGATGCTCCAGTCTTGACTGCATATTTTCAGGCAACGTATCACACGAGGAAGCAAGAGCACCAACGATGCAGACCCAATGATTGTTTACAAAACTATCATGCATATGGATATAGTTATAATATTGCTCTTTATAGTTTAATGATTTCCACTGGCTTGTCAATTCATTAAAAGCTTTTATATTGCGTTCAATGATTTCTACCCCTAAATCGGATTTAGAGGGAAAATAGTAATGAATTGCTGCGTTTTTTATATTTAATGCTTTAGCAATATCTGCATAGCTAAAAGCATTGTACCCAACGGAACGAACCAACTCGTTACCTATACGTATTATTTCGTTTCTTGTATCGTTCATGCTGCAAAGATATATTATTTCTACTTATTAGTAAATAAAACCGCTGTTTTTTTTGAATAGACTCCCCATGAAAAGAGAAAACTTACAACAGTCTTTTGAAATCTCTTTTAGAGAAGTGGATGAAATAGATTTGAAAGAACATAACTACACGTTTTTTTTGAAATAGTTTCTATTTTTACATATACGGAAATGCTGTGGATAAACTAATCATCAGCTCGTCGTATCATGACGGACATCTGTTTCTGATTATATACTTGGTAATATTCATTTTTTTGAGATTCATACCAGAATAATTTTGTCTATATCAAATTCAATAACATCCCATTTTTGTCCAAACGAGAATATTCAGCCTAACAAATGTACTGATGTAATAACTACTATAATTTGAGCCAATCTTTGTAAGGAAGTATATGGTATACTCATTGGACATGTGTAACTTGATTTTGATAGTGAATTTGGCTATGGACGTGATGAATCAGATTCAAAAATAGGGAAGACAAAATCAATAGCATATCCAATAGGTAAAGCATTGGACTGTCCGATATCCTGCCAAAAGGCTTTAGGAGTGATAGTTGATGATGACATCGTTCTTAGGTTTCGATAAAAGCTCTCGTTTCACATGACTCATTTTTTTGTACTCCCATAATTACTGTTCCAAATCATTACTTGGTTAAATCCCTGACATATTCTTCTGCAGAACTATGAGCAAAATGTAAGTGTCATAGTCGGCAATAAGAGAGATAAAATTTTTCGTGTTCTATCCAAATCCGACAGTGATTTTCCTGTGCCCAGCTTGCTGTTTTAAGTGGCACTCATCCCATCGCCAAAAGGCAAGTGGGGTATTAGGCTCCCCCATAGAGTTTATTACTGGCAGACGGGCAAGCCCGGCACGGATTAATACTACATCTCATACGATGCGGGGGGGCCAGATTTCAGTGTACATACAAAAGGAAGCATGGCAGATTGCACCTGCATGATGAAACCTGCCATAGCTTTGCTTTATTCCCATATCTACACCCCGGCAATAAAGTAAAGCCGGGAAATGTCACAGAAAAATGTCACACCGATGGGGTTAAACGCTATCGGCTCAGTAATAGAAATCACGGTTGAATTTGTATTCTTTCCCTTCTTTGACGACCATCCGTTTGTTGCTCAGGAATGTTGCGAGCTTTACGGCTTTGTTGTGCCCCAGTTTTATTCCTTGCCGTCCGTAGCCCTCTTTCAGCTGTTCAATCAAGTTGTCATAGCCGTTGATATTGCCGCCCTCAAAAGCAGCGTTTAGAGCGGAACGGTGCGTATCCTCAGGTATCTCCTTGTACGGGTCAAACGGTTCCTTAGGCGGGCGTCCTGGTTGCCTTTCCTGAGGCTGATATGACTCCACCAGTTCGGGCAGGGAATCATCGTTTACCTGGAAGACAAACGGTTCAAACTCACGGTCACGGCTGTGTATGACTTCCACCACACTTATGGACTTGTCATCTTTGTCTGGCTCTATCTGCATGACTGTTTCCGCCTTGTTGTTCAGTTCCGTGCCGACATGCCCACGCGCGTGTTCGTCATTCTTGTTCTGATGCAGGACGGTATGGATGTGTATCTGCCTGTCATCGGTCCATTGCATGAATTTGGATATCACAACGGTGGATTCACCGGGTGAATTGATATCATGGATGAAGTCCCGGATGCCATCTATGATGACCAGACCTAAATCGGGTATCATGCCGATTGCCTCTTCCGTTATTGCCAGTCGTACTTCGGGCGAATATTTCCGGAGTGCCAGCATCGTCAGGTTGTCTGCATCACAGTCTTTCGGCAGACCTGCCAGTTTCAGGATTCTATTCAGAACAATCTGGCAATGGTTCTTGCCCTGTTCCGTATCAACGTAGAGAATCTTTCTTTTTCCCTCCGGGAAGCAGGCACGGTAATGCAGCACCGTGCCATTTATCAGAGCGGCTGCAGCTATGGCCGAGACATTGAAGGTCTTCTTGCTTTTGGCTTTCCCGATGGACGCACTGAAGTTTCCCAGAGTCCCGATTGTGGAATCATCCACCATCAGCACGGAAGCGGACTGGTCGTATGTCCCGGTTACGCTGATGACCGATTCATCTATGTAGGCTTTCAGTTCCTCCGAAGTAGGAATATTGCTGTTCGTCTTTTCCATATTCCTACAGTTCTCTTGGTTTTGCCTTACGTCTTGTCGCGGCAAGTATCTGCCTGTGTTCCTCCTCGATGCTCAGCGGCACCTGGCTTTTTCTTCCGGTCTCCAGCCATTTGTCCAGTTCGTCGCGATATACGAACAGATGCTTTCCCTGCTTGATGACAGGTATCCCTCCCTGCTTGGCCTTGTAATAGAAGGATGACTTGGATATTCCAAGGTAGCTGCATACTTCCTCCACAGTCATGGGGACATGAAGATTCTCTTTGGCAGACGGTTCTTTGGCGAGACTTTCCTTCAGAACATTCTCTAAACTCTCAATCTTTTCACACAGTCTGCCGACCATTTCCGGCAAATCATTGAATGTAAGGTTTTCTTTTAGCATGACTAAACGATTTAATTGTTTAACATGCTGCAAACCAATCTAATGATATTACGCAGACTATAATCAGTAAGAACTAATTTTTCCGTCAGCAAAATTTCTCATGCAGTCAAACCGGTAGTCTCCGTTTTCAGGCACATCGATCTTGATTTTGCTTGTAACTGAGTCCCGGAGATTCTTGGAAAGATATTCAATTGTTGCGTTCCCCAGTTCGTGCGGGAATATTTCTTTTATGAATTTTGCCCTGTCGATTAGCGGAATATCAAGTCTCTCTCCGATATTCCATGCAAAATGCCTTAGTGCCGGAGACTTGATGGGATTATCTTCTCTGGAACGGATTGGTTTGTATAGCTCCTGTTGTCCGTAAGCTAAAGCTTCGATGTTCTCATGGAGCGTTTCAAGTTCTTCTTTGGTGAAAAACTCGGCCATTATGTATGTGGTGTAATCATGTATGGTGCTGATTATTGCAGTTCGCCTTTCTTTTTTGGCATGTTCCAATTCCTCTATGCGGGCTTCATATTTTTCGAGATATGGAGATTTTTGCGTTACAACGCTGACCGCACTGGTTGTATTTTCAGTTCGAGGAAATTCTTCTTGGGTATCAGGATTTGTCTCGGAATGTATAGTCCCTATTGGTGATAACTCCTTGCTGCTAAAAGAAAGATAGTTCTTGGTGAATAGTGAACAGAACAGGCGTTGCAGTACAGCGCATGACATGATTGCAGTTACGGTTCCTAATATGACCGGAGTGGAATAGGCAATCAGGTCAATCCGATAATTGTCGTACAATATTGTTGCCACTGTTGTATAGGCGACACATGTAATCGCAAGGACCCGGCTTGTCCCTTTGATGGAAATTCGGTTGTTATCTGCCATAAACTGTTATTGTTTGAAATTATGATAGGACAAAAATAGATGTCCGGTTTCAGACAGTTGTAAATAATGACGGAAAATCAGCAGGGAATTAAGAAAAAATATGGTTATAGTATGATTTTCAGCGAAAAATCATACTATAACCGATAATATAGGTACGAATCAGTCAGGTCAGCCCTTTCTTGTCAATGTGATTCTGGTGGTCGCCTCACGCTTGTTGCTGTCCACAACTTTCATGTAGCGTTGGGTGGTGGTGATGCTTTTGTGAGCCATGTTGCTTTGGATGGTACGGATGTCAGTACCGGCTGCGGCCTGAAGGGTCGCGTATGTCCTGCGGTATGAATGGAATGTGATGTTTTTGATGATCCCGGCAGAACGGATCCATTCCTTCATCGGCTGCTGTGTCCAGCTCCGTTTCAGACCTTTGAATACCAGACCGGTCTTTTCAGGACTGTAGCCTATCAGTTCCAATGCTTCATCGCTTATCGGGATGATGTCCTCGGTCTTGGTCTTCTGGGTGATGGTATGGACACATTTCCCTCCGGCAGCGAAGTCGACGATTTCTTCCCAGCAAAGGGAAAGAACATCGCTAAGTCGCAGACTGGTCAGACACGAAAAGAGGGAAGCAGTCTTTAGAACAGGTATCTTGCACGGGGTTTCGGCAAGGCAATACAGCTCTTCCACACTCAGATACTCCTTGGCAACATCTTCCGGTTCGATTTTTTCCAGAAAGTCATTGACATTGGTCTTTATCATCCTGTTGCGATACAGAATCTTCAGGAATCCACGGAAAGTGGACCAGTAGCCGGAAGCGGAGTTCTTTGAAATTGGTCTGTCACGTCGGAGTTGCCTGACGTTAAGCAGGTATTCCCGGAACTTGTTGCACAGGTCCACATCTATTTCCTCAAAAGTACATTTGCCGTGGACGAAGTTGTAGAAGTGCTGATAGACGAATCCCCATTTCTGGTCGTGCTTGGGAAGTTGCTTACGGTAGTATTCCAGGAAATCGGCCTTGTATTTCCTCTTGTCGAAGAAATCATACCGTTCATTTACGATGGCTTCAAACCGTCTGCATCGGATAGCTTCCGCTTTCTCTGACATGGCAGCGTTGAAGTCGCGTTCACGCTGATTCTTGGGATTGGCATAGATGTAAATGTTCAATCCTTCATGGCGGATGGTCTTCATTGTTTCCTGATTCCGGTAGCCCGGATAATAATCAAGGTAGAAAGATAACATCCCTTTCTTCAATGGACGTGTTCTCAGTGTTACTGTTTTGCATTCTGACATAATGTTGAATATTAAATGGTTGTAACTGATTTTTGCTGCGAAAATCCTTAATGCTTTTATACAGACCATAATCAGCAGGAAATAATTTTCCGATAATTACAGTCGGTCGCATTTAGCCACTAACGGGCTCCCATGATGTGGTCGAATTCCACCTTCAGAAAGCGCACGAACCTGCCTTTCTTCTCCCGTTTTATTTCGTGGAATTGCAGGATGCCGTAAACTGAATCCCGGGTGAGATTGTATTTTTTCATAGCTTCCTGTACGGTGTAGTATTCTGACGAATCATCTTCGGCGGTCTTCTTTGACAGGTCGAAGTGAAGTTTGGAGTAGAATATCTGGCCGTGCTCTTTCTTCGAGGGGATGTTGTTGCGATAAACATGTGAACGGATGGCTACACGTGTCATCCCATAGTTTTTCTCGATTTCTTCCGGAGTGTACCATTCGGTCAAGGCGTCATCCGTCTTATATTTGGCAAATGCCGCATCTATGTGCTTTTTACTGTAATAATTGAACTGGCGGATTCTGACTTTGGGAACATTGTTTTGCCGGGTATAGGTCCACACCCATTTGGCGTTGACTTTGTACTTTTCCGCAATCTGTTCAGCTGTATAATACTCGGTAACGTCAAATTCATCTTTTGGTCTGAGAACTTCATAAGGTTTTGTTTTCAGCATAAGTTCGATGTCGGTTCTTCTGATGAGCGACATTCTTGAACTTAACCTTGATGCACGAAGTTTGTCCTCCTTTACCAGTTTATAGACATACTGGCGAGAAACGCCCATTAGTCTGGCTGCTTGAGAAAAGGTAAAGCATTCCTGGCTCTCCAGTTTGTTCTTTACCTCCATCATTTCCTGAAATTCGCGCATTTCCATTCTACGTTCCTTCATCCGGTGTTTATAACCTCTTTTGGAACATTGCGGACTACAATAATTGGTAGTGGTCTTTTTTGCCATGAAAGGCTTGCCGCACCACTGGCAGATTCTTTTTACTTCCATTTTTGTTATTCTCCATATTTTAGTGAAACATGAGCTTTTTACAGCTTGGATTATTTCCCTTTTTGTCTACTCACGTAAACCATTGTCAACACACGTCAACAAATGCGTCAGTGTGACATCGGGCAAAAGCCCTTAATTGTTCCGCGGTAGAAATACGGTAGAAAAATATGGTGAACAACAGTATCCAACTGTTTATAGCTGGATTTTTGGCAAATAAAAAAGCCGCTGAAAATCAGCGACTTCATTATAGTTGGTTCTAATTCGTTGCAGTTGATTACAATATCCTACTTTCCGATGCAAAAGTGCTGAAATATATTCTGTAATACCATATCATTTGTCACTTCTCCCGCAATATCGCTTAAGTGGAAAATACATTCCCGAATATCTTGTGATATGAAATCACCGGAAATATTATTAGTCAGACCCTCTTGCACTCGATGGATAGCTTCTAATGCATTGTTTAATGCTTCATAATGGCGTACATTAGTAACTATAACATCATTTTGCGTAATTGTAGGAAGATGGGCAGATGTTATCAGCATTCGTTGAAGTTCTTCGATATGTTCTCTTTTTTTTGCGGATAGGGTGATTGACTGTACATTATCAGGGAAATTGTCAGGAATACTATTCTGTATATTATCCACTAAATCGGCTTTGTTATAAACAAGGATAAGCTGCTTTCCTTCACAACGGGGAAGGAGTTGACCGGCCAACTGTGTTATTTGAGCTTGGGCATTCGTAGCATCAATCATCCAAAGGACAATTTCTGCTTGATCCAACTTTTGGAAAGTGCGTTCGATACCGAGGCTTTCAATTGTATCGCTAGTTTCACGAATACCTGCTGTGTCGATGAATCTGAAAGTAATTCCACCTATATTGACAGTATCTTCTATTATATCCCGTGTAGTGCCATGAATGTCGCTAACAATAGCTTTGTCTTCATTAAGTAAGACATTGAGCAATGTAGACTTTCCTGCATTCGTTTCACCGATAATGGCTACAGGAACGCCGTTTTTGATGGCGTTACCTACGTTGAATGAATTAACCAAACGAGCTATGACTTTCTCTATGTTGTTCGCTAGTTGGCAAAGTTCGGAGCGGTCGGCAAATTCCAGTTCCTCGTGATCGCTGAAATCCAATTCCAATTCGATGAGTGAGGTGAAATGGAGTAATTGGTCACGTAAGGTAGCAAGTTCCTTACTGAAACCGCCTCGCATTTGACTCATGGCAAGACGGTGGGTCGCTGCAGACGATGAGGCAATCAGATCGGCAACTGCTTCTGCTTGACTCAGGTCCATTTTCCCATTTAGAAATGCACGCTGGGTATATTCGCCCGGAGCAGCTATGCGACAACCATTCTTGATGAGTAGTTGTAATACTTTCTGAAGAATATAGGCAGAACCGTGGCAAGTGATTTCCGTACTGTTCTCACCAGTATAGGAGTGAGGAGCACGAAACAGACTAACGAGTACTTCATCTATAACTTCAGAGCCGTCATAAATCCGTCCAAAAGTAAGTGTGTAAGGCTTGCTGTCCCCTAACTCTCTATTAGTAGCGGCAGGAGTAAAAATACAAGATGTGATTTCGATAGCTTCCGGTCCGGAAACGCGAATACATCCAATAGCCCCGCCCTGGGCGGTAGCTATGGCGCAGATAGTATCTTGGTTCATTATTTACAGCTTATTTTATGACGCAAAGATAGTGCTTTCTCCTGATTTTATATTTGATAAGATATTTAAATACGTTCGAGTACTTTAAGAATAAGATGGTCAATTGTATTTTTATATCCGGTGTTGGCTTCTTTAATTAATCGGTTGGCAATTACCATGCAGACAGTCATGGCTTTATGCCCCATCAAACGACTGAGGCCGGCCAGTGCGGAACTTTCCATTTCGAAATTGGTAATCTTATAACCGTTGTATTCGAATTGCTCGATTTTTTCGTTCTGATGCGGGTCTGCTAGGGGAACACGCAGTTCACGTCCTTGCGGACCGAAGAAACCGCCGGCGGCGATGGTGACGCCTCGTACCATATCATCTCCCGCTATACGGTCTATCAATTCGGCATTGGCATCAATTACGTAAGGGGCGGGAGCACACATGTTTCCCGACCATCCCATGTGGTTGAGGAAAGCGCGTTCAAAGGGCAGGTCGCAAACTGCATTACGTCTGGCATAGAAGTTCAGCAAGCCGTCGAAACCAATGGATTTGGCAGAACATATAAAAGTTCCTACGGGCGTGTAAGGTTGCAAACCGCCACACGTACCGATACGGACCAGTTCCAATTGACGCAGTTGGGGCTTTTCCTCTCTCGTCTGGAAGTCGATGTTGGCGAGTGCGTCCAATTCGTTCATAACAATATCAATGTTATCGCAACCGATACCAGTGGAAACAACGGTGATTCGTTTACCTTTATAAGTACCTGTAATTGTTTTGAATTCGCGGCTCTCCACTTCACATTCTTTATTCTCGAAATGTGAAGCAACCAATGCTATCCGGCCGGGGTCACCTACGAGGATTACTTTATCTGCCAGCCATTCAGGCTTTACGTGTAAATGGAACACGGAACCGTCTTCGTTAATAATAAGTTCGGAAGATGCAAAATACTTTTTCATGTTACGAGGTATTATAAGTTCGTTTATAAAGAGATAACGTTGGCAACTGGTTTCTGTTCACCGGTTCCGACGTTTATATAGGTAACTTTACCGGTTTATTTGCTCAATGGCTGGTTGGATGTACCGGTTACCGGTTTGGCAATGTTCTCGCGCATCGAAGTGTCAGCCTCGATGTTTTTCATCCGGTAATAATCCATTATGCCCAGATTGCCGCTGCGGAAAGCTTCTGCCATAGCCTTAGGTACTTCAGCTTCGGCTTCGATAACTTTAGCGCGTGCTTCCTGTGCTTTGGCTTTCATTTCCTGCTCGCTGGCAACGGCCATGGCACGGCGCTCTTCGGCTTTTGCTTGAGCGATATTTTTGTCCGCATTTGCTTGGTCTATCTGTAAAGCTGCACCGATGTTCTTGCCTATGTCGATGTCGGCAATATCAATAGACAGGATCTCAAAAGCCGTACCGGCATCCAATCCTTTGCGAAGCACTAATTTGGAAATGGAGTCGGGATTTTCCAAAACCGATTTATGGTTTTCGGAAGAACCGATAGACGATACGATACCTTCACCTACACGGGCAAGGATTGTATCTTCTCCAGCACCACCTACCAACTGACGGATATTGGCACGTACGGTTACACGGGCTTTGGCAATCAACTGGATACCGTCTTTTGCCACGGCTGTGACGGGCGGGGTATCAATCACCTTTGGGTTTACTGACATTTGGACTGCCTCAAACACATCGCGTCCGGCAAGGTCAATGGCGGTGGCCATTTGAAAAGGCAATTCGATGTTGGCTTTCGAAGCGGATACCAAAGCATGCACTACTTTCTCAACGTGTCCGCCCGCCAGATAGTGTGCCTCCAGTTCATCGCGGGTGATGTTGCTCAAGCCGGCTTTATGTGCTTCAATCAGGCCAGGCACAATAATATAGGGCGGCACATTACGAATACGCATCAGAAACAGTTGAACCAGTGATATGTTGACTCCTGAGACTTTGGCAGACAGCCATAGGAAAAACGGTACATAGTGGAAAAATAGTACTAGGAAAATGATACCGCCTATGATAGTGAAGGCAGTGAGATACATTGTGCTTGGATCCATGATTTTAGTTATTAATGATTACTTATTTAATGATTTGCAATTTACGGTTTGTTTTTCTCCACAAGTATCACTCCGTCTGTAATGCGGTTTACTATAATGGGAGTTTTCTCATTCAGAAAGCCGTCTGTGGATTTTACTTCTACGATATCACCATTTATTTCGGCATACCCAATGAGGGCAAGACGGGTAGTGGTAATGCCGGTATCGCCAATTTTTACTTTCTCTTCGGCACTACGGTCTACTTTTGAAGTGATGTTTTTCTTCAAAGCTATCTTATCCAGGGTTTTGGAATGCATGAACCACACTAATGAACCAACGCAGGTGATGACGGATATGGCAAGTGTGATGAATCCGGCTGTTGCTCCTAAATTGGCAAAAGCGTAGTAGTTGGCATAAATGATGCAACCGCCTGCCAAAAATCCGGCAATGCTGATGCCTGGTATGATGAATAGCTCTACGAGGAACAGTATAACTGCTGCAACGACTAAAATTGCGATGATGAATATGTCCATAACTATTCTATTTAATGGTTTGCTTTTCTAATTTCCGCACTTGGATAGCAGTACGGTCTACTTCGTTTGCCAACTGTAGCACTCGTTTTTCCAAATCGAGTATAGCCGGAGCCATTTTGCTTCTTTCGTTCTGGTTGGCACGCGAATATTGGATGCGCATATTTTCCAGTTTATTTTGTTGCTGGTTATAGCTTTCTTTCAGTTGGAGATAGTTCCTGAATTGCGCTTTTGCTTGTGGAGAGCGGAAATCGGCAGCATAATGATAGATATTCCTGTCATCAATTACAAACTCAAATTCGTGCCGTTTCTTTATTTCTGTTTTTTCCTGCATCGTTTCCTGCAGGCGTTTCCTTGCATCGGCTACCAGGCTTTCATTCGTCCAGGTATCTCTGATGGAATGGAGTTGGGCAAGCTTTATCAGTTTGTTTTTATCCATGCTTTCATAGTTGTATACTTGTTTGGATGAGGCAGGAATGAATGCATATACACATACTTTGCCTTCCGGCTGATAACGATCTGATGCAAACCAGCCGAGGTTGTTGAATTCGTCTATAACGTACATATAATCATTATAAGGCGAATTGAAAGGCATGCCTACATTTTCCGGGGTCAGATAAGTGTCTGTGTTTGTATTGTAGCGTGTTACGAAAATATCGTATCCACCCATTGATGCAGGACCGTCTGCTGCATAATAGATAGTGATGCCATCAGCCAATACGTATGGATAACTGGCATTCATGGACTCGTTGATACTGCCGGGGAGCATATTGCCTTTGCCCCATTCATCCATCATTTTATTGCGCGATAAGATGTTGAGCGTACTGTCTTTCTGTAACTCGCTATAATAGATTTTATTCCCTAACTCCGTTTCATATACAGTGCCGCCTTTACTATTGGAATTTTCAAAGTAGGTATCGTACATGAACAATTTCCCGGATTCAGGACTGATTTTGTACGCTTCGAGAAAATCTTTCTTGTCTACGACAAAACTGTCGATAAAGCACACTTCTTCTACGCCTTTCAGCAGACGGAGGTTGGCTTTGCTCTTTTCCAGAAGTTTTTCGGCTTCAGCGGTCGAACGTCTTCTTTTTGTCAGTTCTGCAATATAGTCTTCGCAAGTGCCGACGGCATCTTCAAATCGGTAAACGGCATTATAAGCCTGTGCCAAATAGAGTTGTCCGCTGGTGCCCCGGCGTTTTACGGCTGTTTCCAGATACTTTATAGCTTCTTCCGCTTCTCCCGTATTCAGACAACATACGCCATACCACAAATTATAATTCCCGTTATTAGGTTGTGATTTTACAAATTTCTTAAAAACGGGCTTTGCCTGTTCGTATTGTCCTTTTTCATAGAGTATTTTTGCTTGGGCAAGGGTTTGTGCTGAAGCATGTATTCCAAAGAAGCCAAACAAGAAAAACAGCATATATTTATTCTTCATACTAAAAAATCTTTTTTAATGAGTTCAAAAATACGAATTAATCCGGAATAAAGTTCTTTTCCTTAATTCTATTATGTTAATTCTTCTTTAAATGATTCTTTTCAGTTACTTTTGCAGCCGATTTTCAACTGATTTTTATGGCACTATTTACAGAGGAAGAGAAGACATTGCGGCGTATCGAGAAACGCTTTGCCAAAGGAGTGGTGGAGTACGGACTGATAGAAGAGGGCGATAAAATCCTCATCGGGCTTTCCGGCGGCAAGGACTCTTTGGCGTTGGTGGAACTGCTAGCGCGCCGTTCTCGGATTCTGAAGCCTCGGTTTTCAGTGGTTGCCGCCCATGTGGTAATGAGAAACATCCCTTATCAGAGCGATACGGATTATCTCAGAAGCTATGCGGAGTCGCAGGGAGTGCCTTTCGTGCTGTACGAAACGGAGTTTGATGCGAGTACGGATACCCGCAAGTCTCCTTGTTTCCTGTGTTCGTGGAACCGGCGCAAGGCTTTGTTCACTGTGGCAAAGGAACAAGGGTGCAACAAAATAGCCTTGGGGCATCACATGGATGATATTCTGGAAACGCTGCTGATGAATATTACGTATCAGGGGGCGTTCGGTTCGATGCCGCCGCGGCTGGTAATGAAGAAGTTCGACATGACGATTATCCGCCCGATGTGCCTTGTGCACGAATCCGATTTGGCGGAATTGGCGGCGATAAGGAACTATCGGAAGCAGGTGAAGAATTGTCCTTACGAGTCGCAGTCGAGCCGGAGCGCGATGAAAGGCATCTTGCATCGTCTGGAAGAGATGAATCCCGAAGCCCGGTACAGTTTGTGGGGGAGCATGAGCAATGTGCAGGAAGAGTTGCTGCCACGGAAGAATGAAGGCGGGACAAGCCGCTGACAAGCAATTTTTAATCACTAATCATTATATGAAAGCTTTTTACACCATTTTACTTTTAATTGTATCCAATGTCTTCATGACATTCGCTTGGTATGGGCATTTGAAAATGAAGCAAGAATTTAGCTGGTTTGCTTCTTTGCCTCTTATCGGAGTTATTATATTTAGTTGGGCAATCGCTTTTTTTGAATATTCGTGCCAAATTCCGGCTAATAGAATCGGTTTTATAGGGAATGGAGGACCATTTTCTTTAATACAACTTAAAGTAATTCAGGAAGTTATAACATTGACGATTTTTGCTGTATTTACTACGGTATTTTTTAAGGGTGAAACTTTGCAATGGAATCATTTTGCTGCGTTCCTCTGTTTGATAGCTGCTGTATATTTCGTTTTTATGAAGTAAATGTAAGGTGAACGGCTTTTTACATTGTTTCATTTGCCGCAAAAAATAGGTATATTTGCGGTGAAATGTTTTACAAATGTTTTACGATGTATGGCAACATTCAAGGCAACGGTATTATCTCACCATAAAAAAGAGGATGGAACTTGGAATATAAAAATACGTGTTACCCATAACAGATTGAGTAGATACATATCAACACCATACTACGTTGATAAGTCCGATATGACCCGTACTTTAAAGCTGAAAAACCAAAAATATATAGATGCTACGGATGATATGATACGTAAGTATCGTAGTGTATGCGATAGGTTAGGCGAAAGAATCTCTTTGATGAGTGTTGATGAAGTCTTGGATGCAATAACCTCTGAGTCGGCAGATGGAAAGTTTGACCTTGATATTGTAGCGTATGCAAGGAGTTACATTAAGCAACTTGAATCATCAGACCATATAGGTACTGCAAATGCGTATAGGGTTTCAATTAATAGCCTTGTGCGTTTTGTCGGAAGAGAATCGGTTAGCATCCATGAGATAACTGTTAAGTTTCTCAACGATTGGATAAGGTGGATTGTGGATAATCAGATTGGGAATAATTCAAAAGGTGGTGTCCGTTCTCCTAATTTATATATTGCGCAGCTCCGGGCAATACACAATAGGGCAAAAAAAGAGTACAATGATGAGGATGCTGGAATTATTAGGATACCAAACTCGCCATTTCGATATGTTGATTTACCAAAGCAACAGCTAACTCGGAAAAGAGCAATATCAACAGATTCACTACGTAAATTGGCTAATGTTCCATATACGAAAATCAAACAGTTGGGCACAAATAGATTCAATCTGGCTAAAGATGTGTTTTTGCTTTCGTTTGCTTTGCTTGGGATGAATGCTGTTGACTTATATAGTTGCACTAAATATAAAGATGGAAGATTAACGTACAATCGTACTAAGACAAAGAATAGAAGAGCTGACCATGCTGAAATATCCATCAAGATAGAGCCGGAATATCAAGCCCTTTTTGATAAGTATAGGGATGATTCGGGAGAGCGTGTTTTTCTCTTTTATAGAAAGTTCCCAACCGTCAATGCTTTTTCGGCTGCACTCAACCAAGGGCTAAAAAGGATAGGCAAGATAATAGGTGAAGAAGATTTGGAATTTTACGCAGCAAGGCATACGTGGGCTACTATCGCACTAAACGATGTCGGTATTGATAAATATACCGTACATACGGCACTTAATCATGTGGACGGACAAATGAGGATAACAGACACCTATATAAAAAAGTCGTGGAAGCCGATAGATGAAGCTAATAGAAAGGTGCTGGATTATGTCAAGCTAAATTTGGATGATGTGAAAGAATAGAAATATACTCCCAAAATAAGCGCGTTTTGCCTAAGCAAAATTTGTAAGCTATTATAGTTCAGTGGTTTATGAGCCTATTTTTGCTTAGGCAAAATTTTAATAGGTGTTTGTCTATTCTCTAAATGCGTGTTGTGATTGATAATTAGGTAGTTATGAATTTTGCCTAAGCAAATTGCCTAAGCAAAATGATTTTGCCTAAGCAAAAAATATAATATATTGATAGTCAATAAAATAGTTGTTTTTGAGCCTGAAAATAGCGTTTTGCCTAAGCAAAATTTGTAAATATTTGAAATTCAGTGAATTATAAGCGTTATTTTGCCTAAGCAAAAATATAGCCTTTTTGCGTTTGCCTAAGCAAAATTTGTATGGCGTTGATTTTCAGTAAATTAAAAGCCTATTTTTGCCTAAGCAAAATTTTGAGAAATTTGCAAAGGATAACATATATACTATAATAATATATTATATTAATAGGGTGTATGTATATGAAATAGGGGTGTGGGGGAAGAACAAAAAACTTCGTTTCTTTATTGCCGATTAGAAAATAATTCCTACCTTTGTAATGCTAAACGTTTTTTTTCGGCAACAGGTAGATAGCCTGTTCCTTGTAGGTCGGGCATTTTTTATGTCTTGAAGTGTCGTAAGACTACTATATAGCGGTATTGTACCCCCGTGTGGAGTGTTAATGCACCCACGTTGTCGAAAGACGTTTAGCAGCGGGAAAGGCAATACCGCTTCTTTATTGCCATAATATAATCATCAACTGCTAAACGATGAAAACAAGAAACAAAGGTGTGGCTACCCAAACAAGCCAAATGTATTGTCCGCTTACATTAGATGGGCTTAGAACCATGTATGAAATAGCCGCAAGGCTTAGTGGTATGAAAGTAGTGCGCTACATGAGAAAGGAGGGTGTGCTATGAAAAACGAGATTTTCAACTACAACGGTAACATCGCTTTGTGATGTCCGAAAATCGGACATCACTCAATTAAAATAGGGCGGTGCTGATTGCGCCGCCCTATTTTACCTACAATGGCTCATCTACCCTTGTTTCAGATTGCACTCCTAAACAAACTTTATTTTTGTTGAATAGCAAGACTATGTGATAGGCTGGTTGCAACCATTGATATACATATACCGTTTCTCCGTTTTCATTGATAATACTTGATGAGCTATTTGCAATGCCAACAACACTTTCTATTTCCGATAGTGTTTTTCCTGTCAATGTTCCCAAACTAACAAATTTCTCGTTTAGTGATTGGCTTGGCGTTTTAGTACAGGCTTTTATTATGAGCCCTAATATGGGAGCGCATACAATTAATATCCATATCCATTCCATAATTTTTGTATATTAAGAAATTATTCTACTATCTTTTCTACAACCAAAATTTGAGATACTTCTTTATTGAAATATACTACATAAGTGCAACTATCATTTTTACTTTTGTAGCAATATCCTAAAAATATAGGACGCTCACCATCTAATGATTTTCGGAATTTTATAGAACTTGCTTGGATTTCATACTCGCAAGCCGTTTTAATCATATTCTCTAATGTATTTTTGGTTTGTATTGCCCTCCTTTCCATCTCATTCTGCATTTGTTTTTGTTTCATTTCGGATAATACAGATATTCTTTCTTTCAACAGCGAATCAACATCTGATTTAATGGTGTTTGCTTTAATGATGCAATCAAAACTTTCTTGATAATCATAGACGGAATCCAAGCGTTCAACTTCTCCTAAATTTAAAGAGCGTGATTTTAGAAGTGAATTAGCTTTTTGAATGTCGTTGTCGCTACATCCTGTTATCAAAGCTATCAGGCAAAGCATAAACGTAATTTTTCTCATAATGCGTGTGTTTTACAGGTTAATATTCATAGCTACTGTACATACACACGAAAGCGTGGGATTACTCCGAGGATTAAGAGGTACGACCAAGCACCTAACAGCCCATACAAGAGTAATGCCCACGCAAAGCGCAGGCATTAGCCGATTGTCTGAGGGCTGTTTCTGAAATTTGGTCGTTTTCTTAATCCCTACAACAATAGCCAATGCTATTTAGTGATATTTTAATTCAGCAGCAAATATAAATAATTATATGTTATAAAAATAGTCTTGCAGTGTTATATTTATAATGATGTATCAAAAATATGCAGGTTTTTATCTCCAAATAAACGGAGATTTTGTATCTTTGTAGAAAATAGTAGTTTATATGGGTAATTGGAGTGAACAACAAGAAGCTAAGAAAGAAGTCAAGGAGAAAGACAAGGTAAGGCGTGAAACGCTTGGAAAATTCTTCTTTGATTTGGCAAAATTGGCTTTTGCTGGTCTTTTTGTTAGTTGGATTACACCTTTATCTGCTAATGTAAACAATAGTGTTGCATGGTCTGTCTTAGTTGGAGGTGTAATGTTTACTGTTGTATTTGCTATGATTGGAAATAAAATTTTAAAATAGGAGGTTTTATGGATATGCTTGCTATGACCTATATAATAGGAACTGTTATCGGGATAGCCTTTCTTATATGGCTATATACAAAGCCAGGGAAAAAATGGCTGAAAAGTTTGTAATTATATGGATGGCTTAACGATAATATTTTTAATTACCAGTGTTGTAGGTTCTGCATTGGTAATTTGGTCACATACCAAGTCTGGTAAGAAGTGGTTGGAAAATTTATGATATGGAATATTTAGAAGAAATAACCCCATATAAGCTAATAATGTTTGTATGGGGTTGTTTTTATTCTTCAAACATTTTTCCAAACCCAGTAAGTAGCCATTTGGCACTTACTCCATATTCCTTAACCATAGGATGTAGCCAAGATAATTGAAACCAGCCACGTTCCAAGTCTTTTCTTTGTGCAATAAAATTTCTTCTATCTATGTTGTTAAGCCTACAGTATGTGTTTACTCCTCTTATTTTCTTCATGGCTATAATGGCATCCAGTGCACTATAGAACCTTTCCATGATTTGCTTGCTTATGACGGTATTCATTGTGGTATATGCTTCTTTAAATTCTCTATATCAGATTTCAGTAACTCTAATTCATCTGTAGACTCATTGGTTATTATAGCCGTAGTGATGGCGTTAGCTATTTCCCTTTGCGCGTCTAATACTTTATTGGGGTTTACCCGGTTAATAAAAAGAGTTTCTTTGTATAGGTCTATAACCATTCTGTAATACTTTTCCATATCAATACTTGCTTTGCTTTAACCCAAACACTATACGGCATTGGCACATTCGGCAGGATTTTCCGTTTGGACACCTCCCTTTTTGAGTTCCTCTATTTCATTTTGTAATCTGCCTATTAATCTATTTAACCGCTCTATTTCCTTATCTTTTTCTGCTAATATTCCATAAGGAGCAATTAGTTTGTCATTCATCATCTTTACGATTTGTCTGGAAAAGGCATCGGCGCCAGCAAGCATGAACTCTTCAGGGGTTACTTCTTTTAATATCGTATTTTGTTTTGGTGATATATCTGAATAATATTTTGAAATATCACCGAATTTAGACTGCAATATATCCAATTTTTCTTTTGATATTGGTTTGATTCCGTTCTCTATATTTGAAATATAGTTTTGTTGGCACATTAATAGCTCTGCTAACTCTTTTTGAGTAAGTTTTCTATCAACTCTAAATCTTTTTAAATCAAATCGTTGCATGTGAATAGAATATTTTTTGTAGAAAATATATCCAAATTATTTTGTTATATTCGGATATATAACCTATATTTGTTGCGTAATTAAATAAATAACATTACAAATATAGCCAAAAAGCGTGTTTGTAAAACATATAAATTGAATAAAATGAAAAAAGTAACCCAAAAAGACTATCGGTCTTTTATTCAGATTTACAAAGGATTGCCCGAAAGGAGTGCCGTAAAAGCTCCAAAGACTCAGTTTGTAGAGGAAATAGCTGCTCTATGTATGTGTAGTACCAAGACGGTGCGAATGTGGATTCATGGTGTGCAAAAGCCGGATGCCCTCAAACAAAAGATGATTAGTGAAAAACTTGGTGTTCCTGCCGATATTTTATTTCCTACTGTATGAAAGCTATCGAATTCTACACCACTCCAGAGGGTGAAGTTACTATGCGCCCTATTGGAGAAGCCGAAAGGCAGTTGAAAGAAACTGATACCGACTTTATCCAAACTTTTTTGTCTATACTAAGGGAATTTTACCCCGAAGCATACGATGCGCTTATGGATAGATACTCTAAAAATTCAAACAACAAGAGGTATCGGGATTTTATAGCAGTTCGCAGATTCATAAAATGCAACTTCGGTCTATATGACAACATGATTGATGTAGATGAGAATTGGAACTTTAATTTTGAGTTTGTGGGTTGTCCGTTACGTGGAGAATGCAAACATGACAAAGTTATTTGCGCTCCTAAATTTAACTCTAAGTTGTCAGATAGGCAAATAGAAGTTATGCGAATGCTCTATGATGGGAAAAGCGATTCAGAAATAGCCGAAAAGCTGTTTATCTCTTTAAATACCGTGAACAACCATAGAAAAAACAGTTTCCGAAAGGTAGGTGTACATTCAATGGCGGAATTTATGCGGTATGCTATGACTAACAATCTTTTTAAATAATAAATGCAACACCGATGAAAGGAGAAATTTTAGCAAACCTTATCCAATGTAGCGTTACGCTACTTCTTGGCATTATTGCCCTCGTTGGGGCATTATTTTATGGTGCCTCATTCCACTTCTTTACTGCTATAGCTTGTTTTTGGCTGGCATGGGTATTCTATACCGATAATGAGTATAGGATAATAAGTATTAGGGAATATTTTAAGAACCGCTACAAAAAGGACTGACCGATGGCAATTCAAATGGAACTGTACGAACTAAAGAACCTCTGTATGGAAATGGCTTCTTTGGGTGCTGCCAGCTATATCAAGCAGACCACCCCGGCAAAAGACCTCATTTCACAGCGTGAAGCATATAGATTATTCCAAGAATGCCGGGTGAAACGATGGCTGAAAGACGGTAGAGTTTCTGCTATCCGGGGCGGTAGCTCTATACGTTCTAAAAAACTTTATTCACGTGCTGAACTTATGGCGGTAGATAAATCTGAAAAAATCAATTCTATAATTAACAAGTAATATGCGTACAATCAAGTTAAAATCATTGTCCCTTATCAATTTTAAGGGTATTAGAAGCCTAAGTATAAGTTTCTCTGATGCGGAAACGCTGGTTGCCGGAGAAAATGGTACAGGTAAAACAACTGTGTTTGATTCGTTTCTTTGGTTGTTATTTGGTAAAGATAGCACAGGACGGTCTGATAGTAATTTCAATATTAAAACGTTGGATTCAGACGGAAAACCTATATTGCATTTAGAACATTCCGTTACTGGTGTTCTTTCGGTGGATGGAAGAGAAGTTACACTGCAACGGAGTTATGTAGAGAATTGGGTAAAACCACGTGGCACTACGGAAGAAACGCTCAAAAACCATGCTACGGAGTTTTATTTGAATGGGGTTAAACTGGCAACCAAAAAGGAGTATGATAGTGAAGTTGCTGCCATTATCCCGGAAGACGTTTTCAGAATGATAACTAATCCTTTCTACTTTACTTCCATGAAGCCGGAAGCACAGAAAGAAATTCTTTTGGATATGGTCGGAACTCTTACAGACCAAGACGTAGCACAGACAAAGCCCGAATACTTAGAGTTGCTGGCTCAGTTGTCCGGCAGAAGCATAGCCCAATATGCTAAAGAGGTAGCCGTAAAGAAAAAGGCTTGTAAGGATGAATTGTCCGTGATACCCTCTCAGATAGAAACTGCTCGTAAACTTATGCCGGAAGCTGAGGATTGGGTAGCCATTGATAGCGAAATATCGGAGAAAAACGCCCGGATTCAAAAAATAGAGGAACAGATTACCGACAAATCAAAACTGAATGAACAGGAATACCGACGTAAAGCGAATATCCAAAAACAGATTGGAGAAAAACGCTTGCAATTAACTAATCGTGAACATGCCATACGCACAGAAGCGAATAAGGGGCGCAATGAGGCATCTTTGAAACTGAATGAATTGGAATATTTATTGCGTACAGAAAATGGCAATTTGAGCCGAAAAAAGGAATCCGTATCGGCTATGGATGTGGAAATAGAAAAACTCAATACCAAGTTGTCCGCTTTGCGTGGTGAGTTCGCTAAAATCAGTATGGAAGAACTTACTTACAACGAGGGAGAATTTATTTGTCCTACTTGCAAACGCCCTTTGGATATTGAGGATATAGAAGCCAAACAGCGTGAAATGCAATCCAACTTTAACGCTAACAAGTCGGTACGTTTGAAAGCTAATAAAGAGGCTGGAATGACTAATAAGCAACGACTTGAAGAAGCACAGGGACTCAAAGACCGCACCAATGCTGAAATAGTGGAGCTTGAACAAAAGATAGAGCGTATTAATGCAGATATTGAACAGGCTAAGGCATCTATTCCCGAAGCTCAGAACGTGGAAGTTATTTTATCATCTGACCAAATTTGCATTGACATTAAGAATGAGATTGTAGAACTTGAAAATCAGCTAAAGGTTGATGCAAAGATTGTGGATGTATCGGAACTGCAATCAGAGAAACGGACTTTGAATGAATCCGTGCAAGCATTGTACAAGCGTTTGGCTAACCGTGAACAAATCAACAGAGCTGAAAAGGAAATAGCCTCTTTGGAAGAAAAGCGTATCGCTAACAATCAGAAGCTGGCAGACCTTGAAAAGTGGGAGTTTACGGCATTGCAATTCCAAAAGGATAAGGATGCTGAACTTTTGAAACGTATTAACGGAATGTTCAGATATGTATCATTCTCATTCGTAAATGAGCAACTGAATGGCGGTGAAAAGCTGACTTGTGTATGCACCGTGAACGGTACTCCATTCCTTGATGTGAACAATGCCGGACAAATCAATGCTGGAATTGACATTATCAATGCCATTTGCACGACAAAGGGGGTATCAGCACCAATCTTCATAGATAATGCTGAAAGCGTAAACCAACTAATCCCATCACTAAGCCAAATTATCCGGCTGGTTGTGACTACAGACAGAGAACTAACCATTAAATAATTACGATTATGACACAGCAAGCAAGTACGGCAGTTCAAGCAACTGCAAACGGTGGGCAGGTAGCCACTCAAAGAAAGCCTGTAGATATTCTTAAAAGCATGATGAATGCCGATAGTGTACAGGAACAATTCAAGAATGCACTCGGTAAAAATTCGGCTACATTCGTTGCTTCTGTAATTGACCTATATAACGGAGATAGCAACTTGCAACTCTGTAATCCTAAAACGGTGGTAATGGAAGCTCTTAAAGCCGCTACATTACATTTGCCAATCAATAAGGCTTTGGGTTATGCTTTCATTATCCCGTTCAAAAATTCAAAAAAGGATGAAAAGGGAAACTGGGTTAAAGTGTATGAGCCTACTTTCCAAATGGGTTATAAGGGATATATTCAACTTGCCATGAGAACGGGACAATACCGAACTATCAATGCCGATGTTGTTTATGATGGTGAGTTGAGAAAGGTAAACAAACTGACCGGGGAGATAGCCTTTGACGGTGAAAAGAAGAGCGATAAGGTAATAGGTTACTTCTGCTATTTTGAGCTTATGAACGGCTTTAGCAAGACTTTGTATATGACGGTTGAGCAAATGGCAAACCACGCTAAGAAATACAGCAAGGCTATTTCAAACGATAAGGATGTAACCGTGGATAAGCTGCTTAATTTAGCGAATTTGCCTGTTTCGCCCGATAGCAACAAAGTTGGTTGGATGGGGAACTTTCACGGAATGGCACAAAAGACAGTTATCCGCAATTTACTGAGTAAATACGGTTATTTGTCCGTTGAAATGCAAAACGCTATCACTAATGATTATGAGAGTGACGAAACTTCACAGCGTGACTTATTGACCGAAAACTATGCGAACAAACAGGTTATTGATGCGGAAGAAGTGAGCTTTGAAAACGTATCGGAGCATACGGAAAACAAGGCACAAACCGCAACTATTGACCCCGGATATTGATAGCGTATGAAACTGATAGTTCTTGGTTCAAGTAGTAGTGGAAACTGTTACGTTCTTGATAACGGTAAAGAGGCTCTGATTATTGAAGCCGGAATCCGTTTTCAAGAAGTCAAGAAAGCGTTGGATTTCAATCTGAGAAAGGTTGTTGGGTGTGTGGTAACACACGCCCATAACGACCACGCTAAGTATATTAAGGCGATGGTAGATAGCGGATTTCACACACTGGCATTACAAGAGGTGTGGATTGCAAAAGGAGTTTGGGATTCCCGTTCTTTGGTAGTCAAAGAGGGTAAAGGCTATAAGATGGGTAATTTTAAGATACTTCCTTTTCCTGCTTGCCATGATGTGCCGTGTGTGGGTTATCTGATAGACCATCCCGATATGGGTAAAATGGTATTTTTGACTGATAGCTGTATGTGCGAATATCGGTTCAAGGGACTTAACCATGTACTGATAGAGTGCAATTACTCTGATAAGAAGCTCGTTGAGGCGATTAATGCTGGGCGTACATTGCCATCACAACGTGAACGCCTGCTTACTTCACACATGGAGCTTACTACGTGTAAGGGGTTTATGGAAGCAAACGACTTATCCCACGTTTCGGAAATAGTGCTTTTGCATCTTTCTGAAAATAACAGCGATGAGCCATATTTCATTTCTGAAATGGAAAGGCATACGGGTAAAGTGGTTTATGCGGCAAAACCGGGTTTAACGATTGATTTAGAAAAGACATAAGAAATGGCTAAACTCCAAGTAGAAAAAAGGAACGGGTTATTTGATTTGAAGCCTCTGTATGAGTGGATGCGTAACGCTTTGGATGGTATCTACAGGATAGAGGTTAAGAAAGTGAGAAAGCCACGTTCTTTAGACCAAAACGGGTGGTTGTTCGGATGTATTTACCCAATCCTCTTAGACGCTCTTTTGGAAACTGGTTGGGAGTTCGTTTCGGTGGAACAGGTGCATGAGTTCTTTAAGGCTCAAATGACAGCCGAAAAGTGGTAAACAAGCACACTGGAGAAATTATAGAGTTCCCACGCTCAACCGCAACGATGGACACTGTTACATTCTCGACCTATTGCGAAAAGCTGAGGGAGTATGCCAAAGAGTTTTTGAATGTAGATATTCCCGACCCGGATAAATACTGGAGAAGCCATGAAAAGAATACCTAACAGTGTGGTATCTGAGCTGATACGCTTAGTAACTGTTTTGATAGCAAACATCCCACCTGGACAAAGTACAAGGGTGGATAACGCAATAAGATTGATTAAAAAGATTATAAACAAATTAAAAACTTTGGAAGATGAAAACGATAGAAGTAACTGAGAAAAAAGTAAAGGCTGCATTTGATGTAGCAAAAACGGATGAAATGAAAAACGTGTTGAAAGCTCTATTCTGCAAGAATGAGAATAAACCATCATTGGATGATTATAAGACCATCCGGAGTTATGAAGATGCTTGTGAAGCGTTGGAAGAAACCCCAATACTTTCAGAGAATAGAGGCAAAGCTCTTTGCGCTGCATTTCCAGACCATTACGATTTTCGCCAAAATATGCCACCTCACATTATCGCTCTTATGAAGCTGGAAACCATTAGCCGTGCCTTGTGGGGGAGAAACTTCCAACCAAAGCCGGATGGAGAGGGAAGTAAAGTTTATTGGTTTCCGTGGTTTGCTTTATGGACTAAGAAAGAAGTTGAAGATATGAATCCCGAACAAAGAGGTGCTCTTTTGTCTGCTTCTGCGGATAATGGTGCGTCTGCGGGTTTCGGTTCTCTGAATGCGTCTTATCGTTCCTCGCATGCGGTTGCGTACTTTGGGTTCCGCTTGTGCCAAGAAACGGAAGAAAAAGCAGAGTATTTCGGAAAACAATTCATTGAACTTTGGGCTGAATATTTGAAATTCAACTTTTCCGTTGGAAATCGTTTGAAATAGAAATGTGTTTGTCAAACATAGTATTAACAAAAAACAAAGAGATATGAAAGGCATTATGTTAGCCGATACCCCGGTAGAACAAAGGGAGCAAATTCTACGTGATAGCTGTGACCAAATTGTAGAACGTAGCTATACACGCAAATTCGACCAAGAAGAAATCAACGAAAGAAGAGCAGACCTTGCTAACGTGGCTATTCAAAAGGCGGATTTGGAACAGGCATTAGCGGAAATCAGAGCCGAATATAAAGGCAAAATAAAGCCTTTAGAAGAGCGTATGGTTAAACTTCGTGATGAGCTGAAATCCGGTGGCGATTGGATAAAGGGAGACTGTTACAAGTTCGTAGATGAAGATGAGAAAATGGTTGGATTCTACACCCCGGAGGGCTATTTGCTGGAGCAACGTCCCATGACACAAGAAGAAAGACAACGTAATGTATTCCGTGCTATCCGTTCGGATAGAACAGGTACAGATGATTAACAATTAAAACAATTCAAAAATGGAAAATTCAGAAAAAGGATTAACCGTAAACATCGGTGAGTACAAAGGTAAAGAACCTATTGAAGTAATTTACAGATTTGGAAATGCGCCTAAAGCATTGGAAGAACTGCCTACAAAAGAGCCGGAAAACATTTCGGTATCGGGTGTTATTACAACTCCGTTGGACTGGTTAGAAAAGCGTATTGACACTATCGACCAAAAACGTGCGAATGTCAAGGTAAACCGTGAGAAAATGAGTATCACTCTTACTATCAATGAAGATGATTATTACACCAAAAACACTTTCACTGGTACGGTTGAATTGTCTGAAATCTTTTCAAAGTTTGGCATAAACAATTCCGAATGTGGCTGGATTCCGTCTAAACTTGGACAATTCTTACGCCTAAACCGTGGTGCGTTTGATGAAAAGGAAGAGTGCATGAAACTCGTTTCCGTTCTAAAGAACTTCACGGCAAACGCTAAGACAGAGATTCAAAAGCAACGTGACCCGTCCGGCTCTATGGCTGAGGTGTACCGTTCACAGGTAGAAAGCAACTTGCCTAAGAGCTTCACAGTTAACATTGCCATTTTCAAGGGGACTGCAAAAACTCCTATTGAAATTGAGTTCGACCACTACCTATCAAATGGCGATGTGTTATTACAACTTGTTTCGCCCGGTGCTAATGAATTGGCAGAGGATTACAGAGATAAGTGTATTGATGAGGTGTTGGATGGTATTCGCACCATTGCCCCGGACATTGCTATTCTTGAAATCTAATAACTATATCGTGGGGGAGCAATCCCCCACTTATAACAGCTCATAATATGGCTAATAAAAAGAACATACCGCCTATGCCTTTCGATGCTGCTACCTGGCTATCCAACAATGCCGCCATGAGGTTATCATTCGCTTGCAAAGGCTTGTGGCTGGATATGCTTTGCTGTATGTGGGTGAGTATAGAGCGTGGGGTTATGCTAAAACCTATTGGCGGTGCGTACACTATTGATGAATTAGAAGTCCTCTATGGAAGTGGAACAAAGGAACTGATAGAATCATTAATAGATGCCGAATTATTGTCTGTAAGGTATGATGGTGCGCTATACAACGCTGATATGGTTAAGATGGAATCAATACGGGTTAAAAGGTCTGAGGCTGGTAGAAAGGGTGGTATCACAATGGGTAAAAGGATATTAACCAAGACTGATACAGTGGAAACACAACACACTCAATCATCCACAACGGTTGAAAAACCACAAAAAGTACAAGCCGACTTATTCCCAAATGATTTGCCGGGTAATCCACCGCCACTGACTGATGAACAACAGCGGAAGATGGAAAAAACCAAAAAGTACAATTATGCTGAATACGTCAAACTTACACGTGACGAATATGCTAAATTATGTACTGAATATGGCGAGGAAGCCGCTAAAGTGATGATTGATATTCTTAACAATTACAAAGGTTCTAAGGGCAAGAAGTATAAGTCTGATTACCTTGCTATTAGGGGATGGGTTAAAGATAAGTATTACGAAAATATGAATAGATATGGACAACAAACTGGTACAACGACTGCAGCAGATACTAACAACCCAAGTTCAAAAAGGACTTTCCGGGACACGCTTTAAGATTGATAAGTTTTCCGAAAATGATGTTGCGGAAATGCTAAGAATGTGCTATCAGTCGGAAGTAGAGCGTAGAAACATGAAATATGTTTCGGATGAAGCCACTTTGGAAAAGATAAACAAGGCGGCAAAGTTCCTTTGTGGAAATAGAAAGTTCGGATTGCTTCTGTATGGTACAGTAGGAAGTGGAAAAACAACGCTTGCAAAGGCAATATGTAACATTATAGGTATCTTATACCATAGTGATTTATTGTTTGAAAGAAAGTGCGTATATCATATATCCGCATTGAACCTTGCCAAATCTATAGCTGACGACCCGACCTATTTCAACAAACTAAAAAATCAAGAACTATTGTTCATTGATGATGTGGGTACTGAGCCTGCGAGTGTGAAAAGTTGGGGTAACGAGTTTTCCCCGGTAACTGAATTAATCTATGCCCGATATGACAGGCGGCTATTTACTATAGCCACTTCTAATTTGGCAGATGAGGAATTTGGAGAAAGATACGGTGAGCGTATTGCCGATAGGATGGAAGAAATGTTTGAACGGTTGCACTATAGCCAAAAAAGTTATCGAAAATGAGGTTTGCACTTAGAAACAAAACAAAGCTCATTAATGCTTTCGGTGAAACGTATTACAACGAACTTATTGCAAGCATTAATGACTTCCAATCTAACCATACGCCCGATTGCCATTATTGGAATGAGGCAATACAAAAGGAAATGCTGGATATACCAAGCAATACCCATCCAGGGACTATATTTACGTTTGCCATAGTTAGTGAAATGTGGGACGTGATAACGCTTGCTTATTATTCGGCAAATAATAAACCAAGTAAATCATAAAGTTATGCAACACCAGAAATCAGAAAAGAAAAAAGTGATTGTTACCTTATGCCGTGTGTTTCCGGTGACGCACTCTTTGGCTGGTAATCCTACAGGATTCGAGGGAAAGCTAAAGGAGCATAAGAAGATACACACGATACGCTACAATAAAAATGGCGTATGGGATAAGAGATATAAAGATATTAAATCCGGCAAGAAATATCTTTCAGTGCGTGAATGGACTGGCAGACCGTACAATTCGGAGCAACGGGAATTTGCCCGGTACGATAAGATAGGACTGCAGCATATCACAATGACCTATGATAGTGAGGATGCCTACCCTCAGATATGGATTGACAACAAGAAAGTCCCCGTTGAAGTTGTGGCAAAGAATGACGGTTTGAGTGTTGAAAACTTTGTAGAGTGGTTCTTTGGCAACTCCAAAAACAATGTGTTTGAGGGTGTGGTAGTGCATTTTACTTCATTCAAATATTGATAGTATGGAAACGAATAAAACAAAAAATACAGACCTCTTTTTGATTGACCCTCGTAATATAGTGGTTGTGGACGGTTTCAATGTAAGACGTGATTTTGACCTTGACGAACTGAAAGAGCAAATAAAGGCAAAGGGTGTCTTAAATCCTCTGACGGTTATAGCCTTTAAGGATGATGAGGGTAACGAGAAATACAAATTGGTGGATGGTGAACGCAGATACAGGGCTACCATGTTGGCTATATCTGAGGGTGCGGATATTCCTTATGTTCGTGCTATGAAAGCCCGAAAGGACGCTTCTACTGAAGAATTGTATATTCAACAGATGATGCGTAACGAGGGTAAGAAATTTACCGAATACGAGTGCGCTATCATGTTCAGACGGTTTAAGGAAGAGTTCGGTTATAGCCAAGTGGAGATTGCCGATAAGTTCAAGAAAAGTCCGGCTTTCATAAGCAAATGCCTTTCCTTGCTGGATTTGCCCCCATACATTCAAGAAAGGATTATGAAAGGGGAATTGTCGGTTAAGGCAGCTAAGGAGATTGCCGCCAATTATGGCAGTGAGAAAGAACAGGTAAAGGCTGCAAAGTTGGCAGTGGATAACGCCAAAGAAAACGGTAGGGCTACAGCTACCAATAAGGAGGTTCTTAATTCTCTGAAAGATTCCAAAGAAGCAAAAACTATTGCGGAAGCTCTGAGAAAGGTTTGGGCTTATTTGGATGGTGAGGTTATCGTGGACGTGGATAAGCTGGCAAAGCTACTGGATAAGACGGAAAGCCTTAGCCAAGCGATGAGGGAATACAAGAAAGGAGGTACACAATGATAAAACCGATATTGCATATAGTGATTATGTTAGTTCTCGTATTCTTATTCTCATCTGGTATATCAGTCCAATTCAAACCATTTCACATTTCATTTTCATATCCCGTATTTGGTGTTGGAATTGTATTTATAGCTATAGGGATAGCCTTGTGTTGTGGCAATACTTATTACAAGGGGATGAATGAAAACGGATATTCCGATGGGTATAAAAAAGGATTTGATAGAGGGGTTGGTTATGTAATAGAATATGTAAAAAAGAAAAATGAGACAAAAAGTGAACACTCTGATGATTGACATAATGCTGAATGACCGCTTTTATGCGGCTTTCAGATATAGGTATTGCCCGGCTTTCAAATTCGATATTGAGGATATGGTTGACAAGGTTTATGAGCGATACCCTACCCTACGGAAAAGGGCTATGAATGGAGAAAAAGTAATATTTGAATTTTAATAATTAGAAGATATGGAAATTAAAAAGAAGATAGTAGTTCCTACTGGAGAAATATATACCGCAATGGGAGAAAAGGGAATGTTGGAGTTCTTGACGGTTGGTGATTATGGTAAGAACGCTAATATCAAAGCTGATTTTTTAGGTATTACCCGTGATTTGAACGGTGTTCCAAATGGCGAGCCTATGCCGCTTACTGAAAAATGGGTAATCACCATATCAACACAGTACGGTTGTTCTATGGGGTGCAAGTTCTGCGATGTCCCAAAAGTCGGAATCGGAAGAAATGTCACTTTCAATGATTTGAAAGATGAGGTATTGACTGCTATAAAGCAGCACCCGGAGGTGAAGCACACAAAACGATTAAATATCCACTACGCACGCATGGGAGAGCCTACATGGAACGCAAATGTGTTGCTTCATGCAATATGTGTAAGGAAAGATATAGAGCCGTATATAGGCGATTCTTTGGTTCACCCGGTTATAAGCACTATGTTGCCCAAGAAAAATAAGAAGTTGGTTGAGTTTCTGAATAAGTGGTGCTATATAAAGAACGTGCATTATAAAGGCGATGCCGGGCTTCAATTCTCAATAAATACAACGAATGACGAAGAAAGAAACTATCTGTTTTCGGGAAGTTCTCTTTCGTTAGATGAGATTTCAGAAATAGGTAAGTTGTTGCCTATGCCTGTTGGCAGGAAATATGCTCTTAACTTCGCTTTGGCAGATGATACCCATATAGACGGAAAGCGTTTGAGAGAATTTTTCAACCCAAGTAAATTTATGTGTAAGATTACACCGTTGCACCGTACAAATAGCTGTGAAGAGAACGATTTGCATACGAACGGAGGGTATGATTTGTTTACTCCTTACAAAGCTGTTGAGGAAGACTTGAAAAACAACGGATTTGATGTAATCGTATTCGTTCCATCGTATGATGAGGATAACGGGCTTATCACGTGTGGAAATGCCATTCTCTCCGGCAAAATACCAACTTCTGAATACCAAGAAATAACATACTAAATTATAAACTTATGAATAAAGAAGAATTACAAGCAAAGTTAGAACAAGCCAATTCAGAGAATAAAGGTATAGTGGTTTATCCGGAATACTTCAAGAAGAAAAAGAAGCGAATGCGCCCGGACTTCATAAAGACACTGGAGGAAACTGCAAAAGCGGACTTTACCGATGTTGATGATTACGGAGTGTACAAAGTGGGTTCTTTCCTCTATAAGAACACTTTCGTTACCGTATCTAAAGAAAACGGTTTATGGACTTTGCACATGATAAGTGAAGCCCCGATTGGATTACCGCTCATTAAGGAAGTGAGGTACAAGTATCTGCCGAACAATCTTATGATGGCTCAAATTTTCGGAGATAGAGCCGAAGCAAACGAGATAAAGGGCGTTGTCCTGTATCAGATACCCAACGAAGAAACGGAGGCTGAATAATGATTTATGTAGGGATTGATACTGGTGTGAATACTGGGTTCGCTGTTTGGGATAGCAAGCAGCGTTCCCTACTTCAAGTATGCTCGTTGCCCATTCATAAGGCTATGGAGCGTGTATGCGCCTTGCATAACGAATATAAAGCTGGAGTTGGCGATAAGGTTATAGTGAGAGTGGAAGACCCACGGCAAAGAACGTGGTTCGGAACTGAGCGTATGAGTCGTGAGGCAGAACGTAGCAGATTGCAAGGCGTAGGCTCTGTAAAACGGGATGCCTCTATATGGGATGATTACCTAAAGGATTTGGGTGTTGAGTATGAAATGGTTGCCCCGAAACGCAATGTAACTAAGCTGACACAAGAGCGGTTTAAGGCTCTGACAGGCTGGCAGAAGCAGACAAATGAACATGGGCGTGACGGTGCTATGCTTGTTTATGGGTTTTAGTATTCTTTTTACGCTTAAATATGTGTTTGTTAAACATATATTTAGTATATTTGCAATATGATTCACCAAGTAAATAAAAGATTATGGGTATGTACGTTCTTATTGGATTAACGCTGTTTTTTGGGGCGCTGTTGATGATGTCCGAGTATATAGGCAAGAAGTTTTGGAAATTCATGCCAAAGGGGTATTTGAAACAGGGCGAAAAGATGCACGTTTATATCAATGGCAAATATGACAGACACGCAACTATTACGAGCGTGTCCGATGATTCTATTAGAATTTATGGTACGGTGGCATTGCCCATTGATTACAGGGCTTCATTTTACGCTGTTGGTACTGATTCCGTAGATGCAAAGTTAGTGTATGTGAAGTATCGCAGACACTACCGATTTGTTCGGCTCTGTGAGATTATTAGAAAGGGATTCTGTGTAGAAGAGGATGAAGAACAATTATTGCCGGATTTCCATTCTTTGGATAATGACGAAACCGAAGAACAAACGGAGGGTGAAGATGAAATGTAGCGAGATTACATACAAGAAAGTATCGGAACTGGTTTTGCTGCCCGAAAATCCCCGTACCATTACGAAGAGTGACTTTGCAAGGCTGGTGGATTCCATAAAGATTAATGGCTTTTGGAAGCACCGACCTTTGGCTGTTACGGAGCGTGACGGTAAAATGGTGGTATTGGCAGGAAACCAACGCTTGAAAGCTGCAAAAAAATTGAAACTTGTTGATGTTCCCGTTATTGTCTATGAGGAACTGACCCAGGAAGAGGAAAAGGATATTATTTTGAGGGATAATATCAACAATGGAGATTGGGATTGCAATGCTTTACAAGTGGATGAGTTTTGGAAAGACGTTGATTTCGGCTTTATTGGGCTTGATTTCCCATCCGATGATGGGAAGTCTGGTAAGAAAAAAACAGCTAAAGAGACAGAGGAAACGGAAGTCGACCAAAACGAAGAGGAAGAAACGGATGAAGAGGGGCAAAGCGAAGAGGAAGCCGAAGAGGAATCTTTCTATCGTTCCATGTTTAAGGACGTTCTTTATGAAAGCGATAACGTCTTTGAAATTCCCAACCTCTTACTGGATATGCAAGCCGGAAAAGTAGAATTGCCTTTGTCTCCGTGGGGGGCTAACAGCCGTTTGCGTAAAGATGTGGCGACCTATCATTTCTATGTGGACGATTACCGATTTGAGGCTCTTTTCAAAGACCCGATAAATTTGCTTACAAGTGGATGCAAGGCGGTGGTAGAACCGAATTGTAGCTGCCATGACCAAACCCCTATTGCGTGGGGCATTCAGCTTATTTATAAGAAACGATGGCTTTCCCGTTACTTCCAAGAATGTGGAATCAAGGTTTATGCCGATTTGAATGTTTCTCACAAGTTTATAGAGTACAACAAAATGGGTATTCCCAAAGGATATAATGCTTTCTTCACCCGTGGGCTGGACGGTTGGATGGAAAGCCTTAAATCTGATTTGCAAGTAGCCCAAGAGATAAGCGGACTTGAAAATCCGAATCTTATTGTTTACGGTGGTGGTAAGGATATTCAGAAGTTCTGCCGTGAACATGGGCTGTTGTACGTCACTGATTTTATTAACGCAAAAAAGAAGTAAAGTATTATGGGACGAAATTCAAGTGGAATACGTGGAGGACTGCAACCAGGCGATGCAACCTATAAAGGTTCTATTGGCAAGCCTGAGCCTTTGGTAAACATGAAAGACCCGGCTCTGTATAAGGCAACCAAAGAAGCTATTTCACGCTATCATGCCGTACTTGGTGTAAGGCAAAAAAATGTAAAGTTGGCAGAATTATCGGCTGGCACTTATGGCGTACACGTTACGGCTAATGGAAAGTCAGAGGGCGTTTACCTTAACAAAAAACATTTCATGCAAACGAAAAAAGCGGTGGAAGCCTCACACAAGAGAGGCTATGCGAGTGGGTGGAGTACGAAAACCAATAAAGCGGTAGCCCATACCGTAACGCATGAGTTGGCGCATGCTACATGGAATGAAGGCATGACAGGGGCAAACCAAAAAGCGGCTGGAAAAGAAGTGAACAAGCTCTACAAGTCTTGGAAGAAAGATAAAAAGAAGTCCGGGTATGGAAAGTATGCTGAAACCAATGTATCGGAGTTTTGGGCTGAAACCGTTACCAAAGCAATACATGGTAAAAGTGATAAATATACCAAGAAAGTAAAGGAAATCTGCAAGAAATACAAACTATAGAGGTATTTTTGCTTATTACATTAAATAATTCAATGCAACATGAAGAAGATAGAATTAACTGCTGACGAGATTAAGGTAATCAAGCAGCAATTAAATGGTGAAATCGAGGTTTGGAATGCTGATGATTATCAGCAAAAGCATCTCACTTCGGTAATTGACAAGGCAAACGCCCTTTTGGAGGAATTGGATGCCTATGATGAAATGATAGACGACTACAAAGCCGATACTATCTTTTGGTTTTGGTGCAAGTACAAAGAACAAGAGGGTATCATAGAGTAATTAACCGAGTAAAGAAAATCGGACGGTATCACGCTATCCGATTTTCTTTGTCTTGTAAATGTGTTTATTGAACACATAAATCAGCGATAAATCAACGGATGGCACTTTTTGAAAAAGGAAATAAAATAGGGAATAGATTCTCATCTGATAACCAACCCAAAAATTCGGGTAGGAAGCCGTCCGTGTATAAGTACATCAAAGATATTACGGGTAAAAAGGTAGCACCGGAAATGAGCAAAGAGGACTACTATAAGGTTATCCGTTTCTTGATGGAAAGCACCCCCGAAGTTTTGGAGGGTCTGGTTAAGAATCCGGATGGAACGCCCAACAAGAAAACGCCCGTGTGGGTGCTAAATGTGGTATCTGCTATTAACGCAGATATTCGCTATGGTAGGACTTATACGGTGGATAGTCTGTTTGATAGGGTTTTCGGGAAGCCCACACAACAGATAGAGAGCGAAGTAAACGCACAAGTAACCAATAACAGCATGGATTTGTCGGCTCTTACTACGGATGAGTTGCTACAATACAATTCCTTGCTGGAAAAAATAAAGGCAGGCAATGGCACGAAGTAAGGTTACAGACGTGCCGATGGCACTTGCAGTGAAGATTGAGCTTTTCAAGCGTGGTTGTTTCGACTTCATTACCGTAAAGGATGGTTTGAAGCATGAGAAGCAAGAACACGCTTTGAAGATACTTACCGACAATGAACACGTTGAATTTTTGTACGGAGGTGCTGCCGGGGGTGCAAAATCATGGACGGGGGCGGTGTGGCTTCTGTTTATGTGCCTCTGTTATCCCGGTTCAAAGTGGTTTATCGGACGTGCCGAGTTAAAGCGTATCACACAATCTACACTTATCACATTTTACAAGGTTTGCAATCAGTATGGGGTTGATGACACCTTGTATAAGTATAACGGGCAATACAATTATATCGAATTTTTCAATGGTTCACGTATTGACTTGCTGGACTTGCAATATAAGCCGGGCGACCCTCTGTATGAGCGTTACGGCTCAATCGAATATACTGGTGGATGGATTGAAGAGGGTGGCGAAGTGAACTTCGGTGCATACGACGCCCTTAAAACCCGTATCGGGCGACACCTTAACAATGAATTGGGGCTGAGGCGAAAACTATTCATTACTTGCAATCCTAAAAAGAACTGGATGTACGATACATTCTACAAGCCGGATAAGAAAGGGGAATTACCCGAATATATGTACTACCTTGCTTGCCTTGTACAAGAAAACCCATTCATAGACCCCGATTATATAGAGGGTTTGAAAACTACAAAGGATAAGGTAAAGCGTGAACGTCTTTTGAAAGGTAATTGGGAGTATGACGATAATCCCAACGCCCTTTGCTCACATGATGCAATCTGTGAGATATTCGGGAATAAGATTTCAATCAAGACAGGTATAAACTATATCACGGGGGACGTTGCACGTTTTGGAGCTGACTATGCCCGTCTTGCCGTTTGGGATGGTTGGCATATCATAGAGCTACAATGTTTCCCCGTGTCTAAGACTACCGACATTCAGACGTGGATAATCAACAAGCAAAAGAAGTACAGAATACCCAACCATAAATGTATCGTTGATGAGGATGGTGTAGGCGGTGGTGTGGTGGATAATTGCGACATTCAGGGCTTCGTGAACAACTCTACTCCTTTCAATGGTGAGAACTACCAAAACCTACAGACCCAATGCGGCTACAAGTTGGCAGACCGCATAAACGCTACGGAAGTGGGGATAGATGAGGATTTGATAAGCACTGCCGATAAGGAAGAAATCATAAGGCAGCTGGAACAACTGCAAACATGGAAAGCTGATTCGGACGGTAAACTAAAGTTGAAGCCCAAAGAAGAAATCAAGATGGATATTGGTTGTTCCCCGGACTGGAGGGATATGTTTCTGATGCGAGCATGGTTTGACTATAACGAGTATGACATACCCGATGATATAGAACGTAGATTAGGTATAACCGCTTAAAAGCACAATAAAGCAATGGGATTATTAAACATTATTTCTAACGAGGTAAAGGCGGCTATTGGCTATCAACAAGGCTTTGCCGACCTTTTAGCGGCTAAGGATGTTACACGTGCGCTTTCTATGATGAAAAGCCATGCGGAAGAAGCCGCTAACAATTTACGTGAGTATGAGGTTAGCACTCACAAAGTGATGGAGCGTAAAGATAGGGCTGTTTACGACAAGAAAGGGAACTTTCTTCGTTGGAGTAAGCGGTGGAAAATTCCTATTCCCTACCCTCAGTTTATTAATGAAATTTCGTTGGTTTTCCTCTATGGCAGACCTGTAAAATGGCAACAACTTTCGGAGAATACAGATGATGCGTTTAAGAACTACAAAGATTGGTTGGATAAGATACACTTCAACGCTAAGGTAAGGGAAGCTAAACGTGTGGCTGGCTCTGAGGGTGTATCTGCAATTCTGTATCACGTGTATAGGGATGCAGAGGGCAAACCGTCCCTTTTACTGAATGTGTTGAGCCGGAAGAACAATGATGATATTTATACGGTGCGTGACCAATACAGACGAATTACCGCCTTTGCTTGGGGGTACTATCTCACAGAGGTGGGGAACAATACCGTTTACCATGTGGATATATACACCGATACTATCGTATATCGTGCAAAGCGTGGTAAAATGGGGTGGGAAGTTCTGATTAAGGATAATCCTATAGGCAAAATACCTATGTTACTTTTTGAGCAAACACCCGAACACAAGGACGTGCAACCGATGATTGAACGCTCTGAAATGATGGAAAGCACTGATGCAGACACTAACGACCGCTTTGCAAATCCGGCTATGGTGGCAACCTCTGAAATCCTCAATAGCCTACCCAAGTCAGAAGAAGAAGCAAAGCTGTTTATCCTCAAAAATGGCGGCAATGTCAGCTATCTTACTTGGAATGAGGCGAGCGAAAGTAAGAAGAATGAGTTTGAACGACTGGATAAGCACATTCTTTCAAAGTCCTTTACCCCAAATATTGATTTTGACAACATGAAATCATTGGGCAATCTTTCGGCTAAGGCAATCCGTAAAGTTATGCTGCTTGCTGTTATCAAGGCAGAGCGACACAAGGAAAAGCACGATGATTACATGAAGCGACACGCTAACCTTATGAAGGCTATTTTGGGCAATGTGCTTGACTATCGTAACAAGTCACAATATGAGGCTTTGATGATGGAGCATAAATTTCAAGAGCCATTCGGGGAAGATGTTAGCGAAACTCTTGCTGATGTATCAAAACAATATAATGATGGTGCTATGAGCCGAGAAACCTATATTGAATTGTCTTACCTCATTAAGGATGGAAAGCTGGAGTTGGAACGCTTGAAGCAAGAAGAAGCGGAGCGTATCGAGCAACAAAAGGAGTTGAACAAATTAGACGTTTTCGGAGGGGCTGAATGATGGAATTTACAACTAAGTTTAATCCGGGCGATTTGGTATGGACGATATGCGACAATAAGGTTCATTCGTTTGTGATTGCGAGAATAGAAATGAGCATAAGGGCGGCATATAGGAACGACGGGACTTTGCACCCATCCCCTAACATCCGTGAGGTGTATGTTGAGGAAATCCACACGCATACCCGAAACAACACGAAAACGGCATTCCACAACTGGTATGATTGTTTCGCCACAAAGGAAGAACTGATTAAAAATCTATGAGCATGGCAAAGAAGATAAAGCAAGAATCGAAATATCATTGTGTGGACTGCAAGCACGCTTTTGATTTTCACGAACTGGACTACAAAGGCGAACCGTTTTTGTGTAAATGCCCATTCCATAAATTCAGCAAGTTTTTGAATAAGGACTATTGCACGAACTTCAAACTAAAGTAGTGGCATGGCAAAGAAAAAGTACATAGACTACAAAAAGATGCAAGCGGAGCTTTTCAATAGAACGGAGGGTTACGCTGCCAATGTCCGTATCATTTACCAACAAGCATTTGAGCAAATAATTAACTTGGTAAAGGGTACGGAGTTGGAGGATGGGAAACCTTTCTCCTTTGCCGACTATGGGTATAGCGAGGAAGTAACCCCTATTCTTAGGGATATGTACAGCCGTGTTTACCAAGTTATCCGGGGCGGTGTAGAAAAGGAATGGATTGCATCCAACGAGAATAACGATGCTTTGGTTAAAAGTGTGTTTGGTGAACAATCTATCGAAGATAATCACTTTGCCCGTTTCTTCAAACGCAACAAAGAGGCTATGGATGCTTTCTTTGCCCGTAAGAGTTCGGACGGTGGTTTGAATCTGTCTCAAAAGGTTTGGCGATATACAGGGATGTTTCGGGATGAGCTGGAAAATACTTTGGATTTGGCGATTGGTGAGGGTGTTCCGGCTAACCGTTTGGCAGCTCAGATAAAGAAGTACCTACAAGACCCCGATAAGTTCTACAGGCGTTTCCGTATCAAGGTGGGGGAAGATGAGAACGGGCAACCTATCTATGGCAGAAAGTGGAAACGCAAGGTTTGGGACAAAGAAGCCAATTCTTACAAATGGGTGGATGATAACCCGAAACATTACCATCCGGGGCGTGGTGTGTACCGTTCATCTGCACGAAACGCCCAGAGGCTTGCAAGAACTGAAACAAACATGGCTTACAGAACCGCTGACTTTGAACGGTGGCAGGAACTTGACTTTGTGGTAGGCATTGAAATCAAGCTATCCAACAATCATCCCGTATCTGATATTTGCGATGATTTGAAAGGTGTGTACCCTAAAACATTCCGTTGGAAAGGGTGGCACCCGAATTGCCGTTGTTATCAAGTCCCAGTACTGGCAAAGCAAGAAGAATTGGACGAAATGCTGGATAAGATTTTGGACGGGGATAATCCGGCAACGGTGGAATGTGAGGAAAAGGTAAAAGAGCTGCCATTCCAATTTACCGAGTGGATGCAAGGCAATGAGCAGCGTATCAAGGATGCAACGGAGAAAGGCACTTTGCCATACTTCCTACGGGACAATGAAAAGGTTATCTATCCACCGACTGCAAAAGAGATAGCCAAAGCCCGGCACGAAGCCCGGACGGAAGAGGAAGCAAACGCAATCCGGCAACGGTGGTATGATAGGAAAGCGACCTATCACTATGGTAATAATATACTCCGAGTTATGGGCGGTATTTCTGACGTTGATACTACGGCTTTGTCTGAAACTCTGAAACGACCGGATTTGTCCGCTATTATGGCAGAAGCCAGGAAGTTGAAAGCTATTGGAAAAGAGATTTATTCACTTGGGTATATAGATAACCCTATGGATGTAGCTAAGAAGTTCTCTTTTGCCGATGCTAAAGCCGTGAATAAGGCTGTTTCTGATAAGCTGGCGCAATGGGATAACCTACCTTTAGAGCAACAATTAAAGAAACTGAATTTTGAAGCATACGACTTCTTAGGAGGCAATTACAACAACGTACAGCAGAAGTATTCAACATGGCAGGTATCACAGCAAGCCTACGTTAAGCAGATTGGCATTGTTCAAGATAAGATAGATTGGAAATCAATCAAAGATAGCTATGCCGGCTTATCCAAATTCTCCACCAAGTCCAAGCCTTATAAGTCGCTTATTACGCAGCTTGAAAACGCAATCAGTGCAAACGATAAGGCTGTAGCACAACAGACCATTGCGGAGCTGAAAGCAAGGAAAGAAAGTATTGAAAAAGCCGCTGCCAAACGTAAATCAAAAGTCAAGGAAGTTAAGTTTGATGATTCTGATTTTACTCAGGAAAGAAAGGATGCAGCGAAATGGTTTATTCACAGTTCGGATGCAAACGATTATTTCTTTGATAATGCCGTGGATATGTGGAAACTTGCAAGCTCCGATGAAAAGGCGGCTATGTATCAATACACGGCTGGAAGCAGTTACATAACAGAACCTTTGCGTGGGATAAAGGGATATTACCATTACTACACTTCAAGGCTGGAAGAATCAAAGAAGCACATTGTTGATATGACTTCCTACATTACACGTAGTACGTTGAAAGATGATGTTTGGGTAAAGCGTGATGAAATCAGTGCCTTTGTAAACTACAGGTTCGGTTTGGCTGATTTGGATGCTTATAAATCCGACCCGTCTAAACTGGTTGGCAAGATTGGAACGGATGATTCTTTCATGTCGTGCGGTAATTGCCGTAACACTAACTTTGGAAGTAAGCCTGTATGTCTGAATATCTATTGCCCGAAAGGTACGCAAATGACCTACGCAGAGCCTTTTTCCGCATTTGGCTCAAGCCACAATAACGGTGATTATTGCCCCGGTAAGAAGTGGAACGGAGTTTCTAAGCCTACGACAACAGGGGAAAATGAAATTATCCTACAGCGTGGCACTAAATTCAGAATAACTAAAGCCGAATACACAAATGGCAAATGGTATATTGATATGGAAGTTTTGGAACAAAGCCCGAAAGAAATAAAGGAAATGGTATCTACTTCAATGGGGTTCTATTGCAAGTATTGACAACAAAGAAAGGCGCACCGTAATTGATGCGCCTTCTTTAACCTTTCATGTATATAGTCTTATAAAACTTCTTAAATCCCTCTATATCCACATTTTCAGCATATTTGCAGTACCGATTGAAAAGTATCGCTTTTAATGTGATTGGCACGCTATCGTACATTTCAAATCTGGATAGCCCGGCATCGGCATACTCCTTTAGTAATGGTATAATGACTTCGCATCCGGCATAGTCGACTGTTATAGTTTGCTCAAACCACCATTTTTCACTAAGCCAAAACATTTGCTTATCCCCATCTTTGAACGGGCATTTATCTTCGCCTTTGTAGTATCGGCAAAATGATTGTATTACATCTTTATTCATGTCGTTTTTTATTTAAGTCCCCGAAAAAGTCCCTAATAACATTGAGCATATCAACAGGTAGCAAGTCAAATGCTTTGTCTGAAATTTCTTTTGGAATACCCCAAAGAGCTTCTGCCATTGAACCTACTATAGCCCCTATCGTATCACTGTCACCACCCCACGAAATAGCCCGTCTTATGGCATCTTCAAAGGAAGTGCTTACACGGATAATCTTCAAGCAAAGCGGCACTGTACCTTGGCACGTCTCATCAAACACCCCGGTATAATAATCTTTCACCATGAATTGCGGATAATATGATTGCATTATATTTTCAAACGATTTCTGATTATGGGTTGTCCTCAGATGATAAATAGCGTGTGCTATCGCTACAGCACCCTTAACTCCCTCCGGGTGGTTATGGGTTACGATAGCCGTTTTCTCAGCTTCAATCAAAACTTTATCCAAATTATCATAAGCCCAAGCAACAGGGGAAACACGCATTGCCGAACCATTGCCAAAGCTGTTGTATGGTTGCGGATTGTCAGAGGCTATCCAACGTGCAAAACTGCCTCCGTATGCCCCTTTCGGATTAGGGTATGCTCTACACCATTGGAGAAACTTATCTTTGTAATTTGCATCCATATTGATTGCGTCCGCCACGGCTATAGTACAAATCGTATCATCTGTAAAAGTGCTTTCTTCCGTAAACAACTCAAAGTTATAATTATCCGTATTGTTAAACTCAAATCGTGAGCCTACAATGTCGCCTATAATTGCGCCTAACATATTATGCCTCCTTTTCTTTTTTGATACCTCTATTTGATTGCTTTGTATGAAGTGTCCCATACCTCACAATGGCTTTTCTTCCTACGTGTTCGCCATTGTTTAGTACGTTCCAAAGGGATTCTTTCGACATTCCGACTATTTCAGTAGGCAACAGCTCATATATAGCGGTTATACTGCCAAAGTAGTAGTGGCGTTTACCTCTATATGGCTCTTTTAATTCTACATGAATGACCTTTCTTTTCTGCTTCATTATTAAATGTGTTCTATAAACGCAAAATTATTACATTATATTTAATATAACAAATATTTACCAAGTTTATTGCATTAAACTTGCGGTATTCCTCTTTTATCTACTAACCCATCTACTTTAGTTTCCTAATGTCTTCAATATTTAATATAGGTTTCATGATTTAATCCTCCATATTAGGTAGTAAATCTTCGATGTATGCCCAGCGCATATAATGATTCTTTTCCGAAAGTTCTTCCCATGGCTTGCTTTTGGTTAAATAGACCAAATCATAAGCACTGTCAATATCCTCCACAATGAGCATCTTCCCTTTGTCTGGCACCTCGCTTGCATCATGCCACACGCTATTAATGCGCCATTCTGCACCGTGATAAAATCCTTTATACAGAGGAATTCTGTCAATTTCGCTTATCTCGTACTCTTTATTGGCAAATTCATCTGCCACTTTTTCAATATCTTCTCGTTTCATAATACATATTTTAATAATCAATCAAATGCAGTTGCTTATATATAGCGTTTCGCTAATCATTCCATCTTTGGCTTCTTCTACAAGTTCAAAGAATGTGAAAGCATGACAAACGTGTTCTTCAATTTCTACACATATACCATCAGCTGGATAGTATTCACACGAAACTCTATCACTCCAATCAATGTGTTTTTGAGCTTCTCTCGCTATCTTATCACAAGCTGCCATATAGTCTGAATACTTGAATAATGCTCGATTAATTTTCTTTAGAATAATATCTTTCATACCTCAGCTCCTTTCGGTCTGTTTATGTACTTCCAATGGGTTATGTTTAATCTCCGTTTATATTAGTTCCACTGGTTCATCTTCCCAACTCAAATCCCTGCCTATAAGTTTTCTTATACTACCTTTTGGAAGTTTTATTGAAACGTCTTGTAACCCCTCATCGGGATTGTTGTATATTTCACCCCAAAAGCTCGTATCATTTTTGCGTAGATTGTATAATGAAGCTGGTCTTAACCAAAAATTCTTATCATACATACATCTTACAAGGTCGTTACCTATAACTTCCGTTCCATCCTTGTTGACTGCCACCTGTGCCATTACTTTTTCCCTTTACTGTTTAACTTTAGACCGTTTGCGTTTCTGTTTACAGGGCTTGAAATTATTATTTTGTAGAATAGAAGTCCATCACTATTTATGGGTTCTTTAGCCACCAAGAAAGTTGAATTGGCTTCCACCTTTGCGCTATCAAGTATCTTTAAAGCTAAATACTTGTTGATGAATCTAACACCACCCTTATCATTTTTTAAATTGAATCCGTTTCCATCATTCGTTTTACCCAAGTACCAATCTTTCGGGTTATCTTCATCGTTTGCAATAATCAGCTTTTCTCCACTTCTAAATGACAAAGAATTAGCCAACATCCTTGATAAATAGATTACTCCGTTACTTCTGTTTATTCTGACTGTTCGGTTCCCGCATTTTGCGGTTGTGGTAATAGAATTTTCCTTGTTGTATATAAATAGTTTCATTGTAGATTATAGTATGATTTAAATAGCCGTTGATAACAATTGGGTATTTCTGTATGCGAAATCCTGGTTATTGCGTATTTCGTTTGATATGTTATTTACTTTCTTCCATATTTGGCTTTGTGAAATGCCTGTATATTCCGATAAATCTTTGTAAGAGCATTTGGATTCAAAGTGCTTCAACTTGAATATATTATATTCGTTTCTTGAAAACTTCTTTTTGATGAAGTCCAAAATATCGTGAGCCAGTCTATCCAAAGCAAGCAAATCTTCTATATTGACGTGTTCAGAATCGCTTAAAAACTCAAAGAATATATCTTCTGGGTGATAGTATCTACTTTCACGCCTTATGTTTTTCAGTATTACTTTTCTATAGTGTCCTATGAAATAAGGTTCAAAATCCGGTACCTCTTCTCTTTCAAACAAAAGGTTTATCCGTAAGAGTAGATACGTGTCGTGAAAGGCATCTTCATCGAGGTTTACGTAGCGTCTCAATCCTTTCCTTACATTATAGTAATGTGAAGAAAACCAATTATCGAATCTCCTAACGTCTTGTATCATTTTACCTCATCATCTTTACACAGAACAACATCACCACAAATATAATCCCACCAAAAGATAGCATTGTGTTTATGAGCTGTTTCCGTGGCTTCTTCGTTGGAATCCAAAACGTCTTTGGCATTATCATTGATAACGAGTATTTGCCCATTGTGTAGGTTTATAATATCAATGTAGCCATCAACGAACTTTTGCAGTTCTTCCAGTTGGAAGTCCGACCCGTTTTTAGGTTGGATTTCCGTTTTACTACCGTTTGTCTTTATCAGTGTTGCCATATCCTTATTTTTTGATTTTGTAAGCTGGGTGTGTCTTGGGTTTATTTTGTGTACCTATGAATGTTTCCGTTTTTTCCTTTGCCCTATTGATTGAGAATTGAATTTCATCAACCAAATGCGGATAGCTTTCTTTTGCCATTTCCAACCCCAATCTAAGAGCGGACATCATTTTTTCATGCGTGATTGCATCTACTACATGGTAAATGTTACTATCTGCTACCATCTTATTTAGCCTCCTTTCTTGCTTTGTGAACTCCCTTAGTGTAGTTGCGTTTGATACGTCTAACATCATTATACGTTGCCTGTGCTGTAGATTCTATAACATAAGGTTTTTCGTTTCCGACCCAATGAGCATCCGGGTGTACCTTTTGAATCTCAGATAAAATAATATCTTTCAATAGTCCCATAATTCCGAAATTTATTTGGTTATTACTACTATAAATTGGCACTTTGCCCAAAGCGTTAAATCGTTGCTATTCATGTACTCCTTGTTTTGGTCTTCAATGGCTTTTGCTTTTTGTTCGCTGATTTCTTTACCCTGTAAATAATACTTTTTCATACGGTGTTGCATTTACTGTTTATTACTTCAAATCCTCTAATTTCTCAGTTGTAAGATACCATTCATATTGACATTCTTTTTCTTGTTCCTTTGGCAATGCTGGGGCATAAAAATATAATGCTGGTGTGCCATCGTTTAAGCTCCCGAAAGCCCTATTGCGTACTTTGAAACCGAGTTTCTTTATTTCCTCCCAAGTGCTCAGAAACACTTTCTTCTGAGTCCCCCAAACATTCGCATAGATTTCTTCGCCTTTGATTTTCATAGCTTACTTTCTTAAAATTTCGTCCAACAATTTTTTATCCGCATCCCAAAGGTTGAATCCTTTGGCTAATTTTCTTCTGAGGTATTCACGCTCACCAATCATGGATATTGCCTTTTCTCTAAGGTCAGATGCTGACCATTTTTCGGCTTGTTCTATGAGGAAATTAGAAAGGCGTTTGCGTTCTTCGCAAAGTTCACGCACGAAAACAGTCTTTCGTTCAATCTCTTTAAGGGCGGTTGGATTCTTAACCCACAATTCGCAAAAAGCGTCTTTGTCAAGGTCTGTGTTCATGTAGCATTGTTCTACTTCCTTGTACCCATCTTCCGTGAGTTTAAGCCCTGTTCTTTCTTCAAATTCTATTTTTTGCATGATTCTGAAATTTTAATGTTGCACATTCTTTGTTCGTAATCAATTCAATCACGGTGCAAATATAGGCTATATATTTAATATAACAAATTATTGGGATATATTTTGGATATATTTTTATAATCCCTATATATCAGCTCATCTTTTTGTATACTTAGCAGTGTTTTTTTTTGTTTCTAATGAATAGAAAAAATGTTTAATGGATATATTTACTGCAAAATAGGATATATTTGGTATGTTTGTTAGGATATATTTTGTGTTGATGAAAATATTATTTTTTGATTGTGTTATTCAAACACATATTAATTATATTAAATATAGCAAATCAAAAACCGCTTAAACGTCTTGTTTCTTGTATGTAAGCTGCTAATAAACAAGCAATTTACTGAGTAAAAATATGTGTTTGTTGGACACATATATAATTTTATTTCATATCTTTGCTCAGTAGAAGTTCAACTTATTAAATAACAAAAGTAACAATGAATAAGAAACTCTTTGAGAAAGTCAAAGGCTTGTGTAAGGACACTGGTCTTTCGGAGAAGTACCTTAAAGCGATAACCGAAAAAATGGGTGGCAGCATTGGGGATGATTCTACCGATGACGGGGAAATAGAAAAAATTGCAAATCTGATTGCGGATGTGGCTAAGGAAAGTCAAGGTGAAGCAACCCGATGGGCAAACAAAGGCAAAGAAACCAAGACCGAGGAAGAAAAGAAAGCTGAGGAAGAGAGGAAAAAGAAAGAAGAGGAAGAACGGCAGAAAGGTAAGGTGGCTTTGGATGAAGCGACTGAAAAGAGGTTAAAGGAAATGGAAGAAAAGATTGCTGGCTATGAAGCCAAAGAAAGCAAGGAAGCACGTGCTAAGGAAGTGGCTAAGGCTATGGAAAAACACAACATCCCTGCCTATCTCCGTGACCGTTTGGCAAAATCAATTTCCGATGATGAAGATATTGAGGATGCCGTTTCAACCTACAAACAGGAGCTTATCACAAACGGGCTTGATGATGAACACTCTGGAGGTTCTAAGGCAGCAAGTGAAAAGCAAATTGATGAAGCTGCTGATAGCTTGCTGGAATCAATAACCGTAAAATAAAAGAAGAAAATGAAAAGAGAAACAGCTTCATTTACTGGGATGCGACCCATTTTCACGGGTTCGCCCTCTATCGTGCAAGGCGGCTTCAACTTGGATGTGGAAAACCAACATTTCGCTGTTGGCGATACCATACCTGCCGGAACGCTTGCTATCAAGGATGAGGAAAAAAGGACGGTGCAAGTCATTAAGACTGCAAAAGTGGTGGAAGTGGATGCGGAAGATACCAAGAAAGTAAGCCTTTATGTGGATGAGTTTTACGCACCTTGCTTTGCCGTTGGCGATTTGGTACTGAAAGACGGTACAGCCGCTACAGCCATTGCCGATGTCCCCAAAATCGAAAAGATTGAGCGAAACGGAAACAATTACGTTGTTGTCCTTTCCAAAGCCATTAACGGGCTTGCAAAGGATAATGTTATTGTGGAAGTCGTTTCTGACGGTGTATCCTCTGCGAAATCAAAAGAGCGTGGCATTGCCAACTCCGTACTGTTTGCCGATGTGGAAGTAGGCAAGTTTGAAACCTCTGTAGATGTTTCTGCTGACACCATGCAATACGCAATGTACGAAAAGCGTGTGCCGCCTATCCCTGCCGGGCAAAAGGACACTACGGGCGATTACTTGAAAGGAAATCCTCACGTGAAATTAACGAAATCACACTAACTAAAAGTAGAGTAAGAAAATGAAATCTATTTATTCAACTTTCAAAGGGCTTCACAAAGACGGAAAACCACTTGACTTTTTGGCAACGTGGAAAAAGACTTTTGATAAGGCTTCCGAGCGTGAAACTACCCTTTTTCAGAAGATGTACTGTGATAGTTGGTTTACTACCAATACGCCCCAAATGTCATTGACTGCTGAGGCTCTTGTCGGCAAGTACAATCTGCGTTTCATGGCAACATTGATTGGTGATGAATCTCCTACACCTATGAGGCGTTCCGATGGCTTCGATGTGTGGACTAAGGAAATCCCCCGTGTGGGGCATAAGTTCCCCATGTACGCACGTGATTACCGTAAGCTGATGGAAGTTTACGAGAATCCACGTCTGAGTGAATCCGCAAAGGTGAAACAGATTGAAAAGATGCTTACCCATGATATGAAAGATGCTTATTTGGGATGTAAGGACGTTATGGACTTTATTGCTCTTATGGCATTCTCTAACTGGGGTGTCGCTCAGTTCGAGCCGGAAATCAACAATCCGGGTGGACGTAAGTACGAGGTGGATTATAATATGCCGGAAGCAAACAAATTGGTGTCCGCTTTCTTGTGGAACTCTGCCAATACCAAAGCTGGCAAGTTGTCCCCTGTATTGATGTTGTCCGCTATCTGTAGCGACCTGCGTAACCGTGGCATTGAACCGGGCGAAATCCTTATGAGCCAAGACCTGTATTTTTGGCTGCGTATGGATGAAACGACCCGTTTGTTAGTACACGGCAACGACAAAAAGGCTCAAACCGTTACAACGGCTCAGATGGCAGATTTGCTTGCTGGTAATGAAATACCGCCTATAACAGTGATTACCCGTAAAATGGGCATGGATATGGACGGAAAGCGTAAATCGCTTGAACCGTGGAATCACAACTTTATCTGTATCAAGCCTGCCGGGGTTATCGGTGAAATTCAGCCTGCTATTGAAGATAGCGAGCTGATAGAGGAAGAAAATGTGGACTACATGAACGCTGGCGGTGGTATTCGTATCGCAAAATGGCGTACTGGTGAATCAACCGGACAGGTTGCAGCCGAATACACACAAGGCTCTGGACGCTTGCTTCCTCTTATCACTGAAATTGGTGCTATCATCTGTTTACAGGTGCGTGGGTTTAAGGAAAAGGAAGTACCTGCCGATGCAAACGGTGCGGCTCGTTCCTACTGGACTAAATCAGAGTTTGAGAGCGCAACAGCTCCCGAAATCGGTTAAACATTGTGACTATGGAACTGAGAGTAAAGAAAGCGTTTAAGGACAAATACGACACAAGCAAAGCCTATAAAGAGGGCGACACCTTGCATACTGATGAACTTGATAGAGTTAATGATTTGGTTGCAAGGGGGCTTTGTGTGATTAAGTCTGTAGGTGCAGAAAAGAACCTTTCAGAAAAGGTATCTTTCCAAGAGAAAGAATATGATTTGAATGTGGTTAAAGATGCTTTGGAAACTATCGGAAACCCTGTAGCGAAAAATGCCGGGATTAAGGGAGTTACCAAAGCTATTGAAGCCCTTTCAGATGAGAGTGTAACAGCTTTGAAAGAAGTCCTTGAAAAATAGTGGTATGGAAACTTTGACAAAATACAATGCGTTGATGGGCGAACTTGAACCATATACCCCAAGCCGCCTTGCTTTGCAAAAGGCACTTGCTGATGCGAAGATTAGCGACTGGGATAGTGAGTACAATTCCGACACAGACCAACGTATGATAGCTATAGCCGCCATTAAGGTGCTAAAACGTATGATTGTGCTTACCAACGACACGTTAAGCAAATCCTCACAGGGCTACAGCGTGGATAAGTTGGAAAAGCGCATTAAAGACCTTTGCAAAGAGAACGGCTTAGATGTTTCGGATTTTGTCGAAGTTTCTTCCATTACGGACGGCTCTAATTTGTGGTGATATGGCACGTAACAACGGAACATTCAGATACACCGTTTTGCCCCTTGAACCAAAGAGGGATGAAGCGACGGGATTCTTTACGGACGATGATACGCCCGTATGGATGAAAGGTTGTGAGTGCCAAGTGGAGAAATTCATACCTGCCAAGCAACGGTTTGGAACTGACGGGCAAATGTACTCATACACCTTTGATGTGTTCGTACCGCCATATTTTGAGGGTGATTTGAGTATAGGTGCACGTGTGGAAGTGACTTTGGAGCGTGGCGGTATGGATGAGTTCACCATTTCGGGAATAGATGATACAAACCCTAAATACATAGAGATATGGGGATAATGCCGATGTTTGATAAAGGGGCTATCTTAAACCCTGTAGCTGCTTTCCAAAAGCGACTTGAATCAGCTTTTGTAACCTTGTTAAAATACATGGGTGAGAAGCTGGCTAAGTATGCTAAGGATAATCACAACTACCAAGACCAAACGGGCAATTTGACCAACTCTATAGGCTATGCCGTAGTACAGAATAAGGAAATCGTTTACTATGGTGGGTCAGACCAGCCCGGAGAGGGTGCGGAAGCCATGTTGGAGGCTGCAATGAAGTATGCTGCCACGTTGCCAAACACTTTTTCCCTCATTATAGTAGCTGGAATGAATTATGCTGCCTACGTGGAAGCCAAAGGGTATAACGTGATTCTACCTGCCGAACTGAAAGCCAAAAGCGAACTACCTGCTGAGATTAACAAGTTGGTGATGAAAGCCAACAAGAAAGCATTTGAATTATTCGGGAACATAGCATGATAACGACTGAGGAAATAGCAACAAGGGTTTACGCCATACTTCAAGCAAGCGAGGTGAAAAACTTCATTTCGGGTGTGATTGATTACGAGCGTAACGATTACGACAAAGAGGATGTGATAATTGTCCCTCATACGATAGACGGTGAAGCATCCGTGCGTTTTGGTCAGATAAACGTGAATATCCATGTGCCGGATAAGGTGGTAAGGAAAGACAAAGGAAAAGCCGTTTACAGGACACATTTTAAGAGGCTCATAGAGATAAGGGCAAAAGTTGTTGAGGTGTTGAAAAACCATTATGAGAGTGGGAAAGGCTATAACTGGAGTATAGGGCGGTTTAACCCACCGATTAAGGAAAAAGACCAAAACGAGCATTTTGTTTCCATTGCTTTAGAGCTTACTGTGAGAGAAAAAGTATAAACCAATAAAATTTAAAATTATGCCGATTTTAGCAACAATGGGGTTGAGAAAAATATTTATCTCCCCTGCATCAGAAGATGGTCAGATGCCTAAAAATGGTAATTCTTGGCTTGATTTGGGTGATGTGTATCAAGACACTTGTTCACTGAAAGATGATGAGCCGGAAGTGACCGAACACAAGTCGGAAACATCAAACAAGCGCATTACACTTACGGGTGAAACGCCTACTGCCGTTGAGCTTTCTTTGATGGACCCGGATATGGAGCTTCTTGCACGATACTTTGGTGGTACTGTCTCTGGCGAAAAGGGACAAAGGGTTTGGATTCGTCCGAAAAAGCTACCTTACAAGGAATGGGCTATATGGATTCAACCGGAAGAGGGTTTCTTCTTGGGATGTCCCACCGTGCGTATAATCCCGAAGTTCGAGATTACCTATTCGGCAAAAGGCATTTGTTTAGTCCCTATGACTATCAAATTCCAGTCCGAATTAACCACAAGTGAAGCGATGAAAGACCCAACAAAGGAATGACTTCTGTATAACTAACGAATAGCCTCCTATCCCCGGATGGGGGGCTTTCTTATTTTAATACAATATGGAACAACAGGAACAGGAACTAACAAGGGAAGAACGCTTGGAGATAGAGGAAAAGGCTATTGAAGCCCTTGTGAATATGGGTGCGATGTTTAGCGTTCCCTTAAAGATTAACCCGGTGAAGCAGCCGAAATTCATACAATGGTGGAACAAGCATTTTCCTAACCATATAAAGGTATGGCGAGATAGGCGCATTCCGAAAGGTTGGGATGTAGTAGAAAAGGAGATGCCGAACGCTGCCTTACAGACGATGGAACGGAAGTATATACGTAACTTCCATATCAAACCTCTTTATTTGGGTACGATAGACTGTCTCAGGCGACTTTACATTAACATTGAATATGACGAAGAAAAGATACAGAACGAGCCGATACAAGAAAGTAAGCGGTTGTTCAAGTACATACCTCTGATGTCAGAAATTGCAGCCGTGGCAGTGATAAACAATCCATCTGTTGCTAACCCCGCAGGAAGCAAGGAAGTGAAAGAGTTGAAGAAGTTCTTTATGGAACATCTTACCGTATCACGTTTGAAAAAATTGTCCGATGTGATAAGCCAGATGATGAACCCTGGGGGTTTTACTTCCTCTATTCGGTCGATACGGGAAATCGGACAGACACAACCCAAATAGACCAAAGCAAGCCGGATAGAGTAAAGGGACTAAGCAGTCCGTGGGGCAAACGCATAGAGATAGCAAAGGCTTTCGGATGGACTTATGATTATCTGCTTTGGGGTATAACATGGCTTAATGTACAAGTGATGATTGCTGATTCGGCACGTGTGGATGAGTCCTCAAGTGATGGGCAAACAAGTGAAGATACACCACCGCCAGTAGAATTAAAATCGAAAGATGATATTAAGAACTTTCTAAAAGGAATTATGTAATGGATAACATCAATGGTGCTTTGGCTTTCAAAGCCACGCTTGACATAGACAACTTCAATGTTTCCGCACAGGCGATGGAGCGGAGCATAAGAAACGTATCATCAACGGCTGTTTCAGAATCGGCTAATATGGATGATTCCATTCTAAGTTTTGCGCAGAACGGGGCAAGGTACATCGTTTCCTACCTTGTGGGGCAAGGAATGGGAACTTTACTTCAAAGCATTGTGCAGACACGCGGGCAGTTCCAGCAGCTTGAAATCGCCTTTTCTACCATGCTGAAAAGTAGTTCACAGGCGAAAAAGCTGATGGACAGCCTTATTGACACGGCAGCAAGGACACCTTTTGACTTGCAAGGCATAGCACAGACCACCAAACAAATGCTTGCTTATGGCTCAACCGTGGATAACGTGGTTGATGAAATTGTAATGCTTGGAAATGTCGCTTCGGGTGTAGGTGCGCCACTTCAAGATATTGCGTACCTCTATGGAACGCTACGGACACAAGGCAGGGCATTTACGGTTGATATTAGGCAGTTCGCAGGTCGTGGTATTCCTATCTATGAAGAGCTTGCGAAAGTGCTTGGAGTGACAAAAGATGAGGTTACAGGACTTGTTTCAGAGGGTAAGGTAGGATTCGGTGAAGTAGAAAAGGCTTTCCAAAACATGACAGGTAAAGCCGGGGTTTACTATAACCTCATGCAAGAGCAAAGCAAGTCATTAACTGGTATGATTTCCAACATGGGCGATGCGTGGGAGCAATCACTTAACAAGCTGGGAGCTGACAATCAAGATGTATTTGCCGGAGCTATCCAAAGTGCTACCTACATGGCAGAGCATTTGGATGATGTTTTGCGTATTCTGAAAGCCGTTGCAATCGGCTACGGAAGTGTGAAAGCCGCTATAGTTCTGAACACGTTAGCCACAAAGGGATATACTGGTGTTGCATTACTTGACAACACGGCAAGACAGGCGAAAATTTCATTGATGAGATTGGAAGCCGTTGCAACTGGGCAGATGGCGGCTCAGACAAAGGCTATGATTGCAGCCGAAAACAACCACGTGGCAGCATTGAAAGCCCAACTGACCGCTGAGGAACACGCCAACATGGTAAAGCAGCTACGCATTGCCACCATCCAACAGATGCTTACCGCACAACAGGCTGAATATCTTTCCAATCTAAACATTACCACATCTTCCGCAAATTATGAGGCGGTAGCTATGGGAGTGCTTACCGTTGAACAAAAGCAAGCCCTTAGCAAGCTGGATTTATCAGCTAAGAGTGCCGTGTATCGTGCCGCATTAGAGAATGAGGTTTCAGCCAAAACCCGGAATAATGCGGCTACCCTAAACGCCATGCGTACCGATGTCAAGGCAGCAGCGGTTAAGATGGAATCCGCAAGAGCGGACGCTTTGGCGGCAAAAACAGCAGTCGAGCGTGCGTATCTTGAAGTCTATAGAGCACAGCAGACCGGGAACGCTGAAAAGATAGCCATTGCAACAAAAAAGATGGAGGGATTGGAAGATAATGCGGCAATGGCACGTAAAGCGGCTTTGGCAGCCCAATCAGATTTCTATGCGAAGAAAAAGCTACTTGAAGCAACAGCAACTAAACAATCTACTGCCGCTTCCGTTGCCGATACAACCGCAAAAACGACACAAGGGGCTGTGACTTCTGTACTGACTACAATCACGACAAAGGCGACAATGGCGATGAAAACTCTTTGGGCATCCATGATGAGCAATCCTATCGGATGGGTTCTTGGGTTGTTTGGCACACTTGTTTCGGTTCTTATGCTTTTCCGCTCAAAAGAGGAAGAAGCTACAACAGCTATGGGCGAGTTCCAAGACACAACAAAAAAAGAGATTGATACCTTGAACACCTTACAGGCTATTTTGCAAACCACGGAGAATGGTACAAAGGCACACAAGCAAGCATTGGAGAAAGTCAATGCCATTTGCCGTGATTATAACAAAACCTTGCTCACTGAAAACGCAACGCTTGATGAGCAAAAGAAGAAGTTCGAGGAATTGACGATAGCCATTCAAGCCAATACAGCCGAAAAGATAAAGGCTAAATATGTCGAGCAAGCCATGCAGGAAATGGTTCAATCGCAAGCCGATGCAATGGACGAATTGAAAGATGCGGTTTCCGATGCTTCTTTCAAGGAAATTCAAGAAGTTATGGAAACGACCCCGGAGGGAGTAACCATAATGACAAACAAGGTTGTGGATGTGGCTTCAACATCCATACGCAACGCTTCCGGTGCCGTATGGGATGCAGTAGAAGCAAGTGCCATTGATGCGGCAAACAATCTGAAAGGTCTTACAGGAAAAGCCTATGAGGATTCATTCAACAAGTCTTTGGATGGAATCATAATGAGCGTACAGCGTTCAACCAATGCTTCGGAAAAGGAAATGGACGGGTTCAAGGCTTATCTGAAAGATTACCTTACTTCAATCGTGCAATCATCCGAAAAGTCGCAAAACGCGGTCGAAAATGTAGATAATTCACTGAAAGAGTTTTATGGAAAGAAAGACACATCTTCCATAACCGAAAGTACCGACTATGTTTCCATGACCTTTGAGGAGCTGGATAAGAAGATTGTCGAAACGCAGAAAAGCATTGATACGCTGAATGCAAAGAAAGTCAAGGTTGATACAGACAATACACAGCTTAAAGAGTTGAAAGACTTGATGGATAAGCTGAATAGGGCTGTTTCTGCCAAAACTGCCAACTTGAACACGGAGAAAGGCATTTCAGACCGTATCAAGCAGTTAAAAGAAGAACGTGAAACGCTTGTTATCAACAGTGCTGAATACAAGAAAAGGAGCAAAGAAATTGAATCGCTTGAAAAGCGTCTGCCTAAACACAAGAATGCTAACAATATGGAAAATTCAAGTGAGCAGCTAAGGCAGAAGCAGATTGAAGCCGACCGCAAACTTGAAGCCGACCGTATTGCAGTTATGGAAGAGGGCTACGAAAAGCGCAAAGCTATGCTTAAACTTCAACACAAAGAGGCTTTGGATAACATAACCAAAGAGGAAAAAGCGTTGGAGAAAGCACGCAAGGACGCTGGAAAGGGCGGTTTGAGCCAATCGGAAAAGGACGGATTCAACGAACGCAGGGAGCTTGAAAACAAGTCCTACAATAAGGCGCAAAACAAACTATTTGACGGTGAGATTGAATACAAGAAAAAGCAATATGAGTTGTATTTCCGCTGGGTACGCAGCATGGGTGAAGATGTGGCTAACACACAATTCGCAAATCTGTTGAAAGGCGGTGCATCGTACAAGGAATACATCGAAAACCAGGTACAGCAATTAGAGGACAAAAAGGCGACTGGGACATTATCAGAGGGCGAGGGAAATCATCTGATAGCATTGAATATGCAATACGATGAAATAACTGGGGCAAAGTCCGCTATGGACGCTTTCAAACAGTCGGTTACTCAATCCATATCACAGGCGCAAACATTGGCTGAAAAGCTGGAGGTGGTAGCCGATGCAAAGGAGCGGCTTTCAAATGGAAAATCCGGGCTTGTAGGTGTGGATGAAAAGGCGGAAGCCAATCTGATTATTTCCGAAGAAGAAGCGAAATTGCAAGAAGAGTTGCAAAATACGCTTATGCAGAAGTATCGTTCCTATGAGCAAAAGAAACTTGATATTCAAAAAGAGTTCAAGCTATTAAGGGAAGCAGCAGAAAAGAACGGGAACGAGGACATGGTTAACCAAGTGAACCAAGCCGAAGCGGAAGCATTGAGCTCGCTTACCGCAAATATGCTAAAACAGTCTGAAAGCTGGAAAAAACTGTTTGGTGATTTGGATAGTCTTTCCGTAGCCGAAATTGACAATCTCATTTCGGATATTGAAAACCAACTTGCAAATACAGATTTGAAGTTGAACCCGGTTGATTACAAGGCTTTGTTGGATAGCCTTAACCAAGCCAAACAGGTACTCATTTCAAAGAATCCGTTCAAGGCATTGGGCACGTTCTTTGATGATTACATCAAGGCAAAGCAAAAATTGGCAACCGCTAAAGCCAACGTATTATCCGGGAAAGGTACGGATAAGGATGTGGAGCAAGCGGAATCCGAAATGAAAAAGGCAGGAAAGGGTGTTACCAAGTCTATTGAAGCAATCACAAGTGTTGCAACTGAATGCGGCAATGCCGTTGCATCCATGTTTGAGAATTTGGGTGAAGATGAGCTTGCATCCGGGCTGGGTACTGCAATGGAGTTGATGGGGCAACTTGGTAATACTGCTGCTTCTGTTGGAAAGATGATGAGCGGTGATATTCTTGGGGGTGTTTCCGGCATGGTGTCTGCTGTTACTTCTGTGGTTGGCATATTCGCAAAGATACACGATGCGAAATATGAAAAGCGTATTCAGAACTTGCAAAAAGAAATTGATGCTCTTGAACAATCGTACAACCGTCTTGAACGTGCTTACAACAACACGTATTGGGTGTTCAATGACAGCCAAAGGGAAGCATACGAAAAGAATATCGAACTTATTAACGACCAAATAAGGGCATTGGAGCAGGAAGCGGTTGTTGCAAAAAAAAATTGGGACTTCAAGCGGTACGCTCAATTAAACAAGGAAATCAAAGAGCTTAACAAGCAACTGAAAGACGCAGAGGAAAACGGAGATATGTTTTCCATATATGAATCCCAAAAAGCCAATCTTAGGAAACAACAAGAAGATATTAAGAAGCAGATACAAGCTGAAAGGGATAAGAAGAACACCGACAATGGCAAAATCCAACAATGGAGCGAACAGATGGAATCCATTAATCAGCAGATAGAGGATTTGGATAGAGCCATGATGGAGACTTTGGCTGGCACTGATGTAAAGACTGCCATTGATGAGTTTGCGGAGGCATTGGTAGATGCGTATTGTAAAGGAGAAGATGCAGCGGAAGCATTAGGGCAAAAAACAAAGGATGTGCTTAAAAAAGCTGTTGTTGAAGCGTTGAAACGCAACTACTTGGCAAAAGGGATAGAAGAAGCTGTTAAATACTTAGGAAGTGATGAGGTGTGGAAAGATAATAAGTTGGATGCAAGAGAACAAGCCGAATTTGAAAGACTTGTAAATCTTGCAGGAGACAACTTTCAGAAGTACCTTAGTGCTTTGGATGGGTTTATAGATAAAACAGAGGAAGAACCAGCCGACCCCCTTACGGGTGCTGTTACTTCCATGAGTGAGGAAACTGGGGGTGTCATAGCCGGACGTTTGAACGCTTTCAATATCAATCAAAGCGAGCAGACAGCAATAATGAAAAGGTCTTTGGACTACCAAGCGCAAATTGCAGCCAACACGAAAACAAGTGCTGAAAGACTTGGCAACATAGAGAAAACATTGAAACGTATTGAAAATAACAGTGGTAATTCTTTATTATCACAAGGAATATCATAGCAGTATGGAACTTGTACAACAATTAAAAAAGGATGGTATAGATAAGGGGCTATGTCGTCTTTGGCAAATGAAACTGAAACAAGGGCTTACCTACAAGGATTTGATAGGATTATACATTCGTGGAATAGACTTCTGTATCAAGGGTGACTATCCAACGCTTGACTTTATCCGTGAACACTTCAAGGGTAAATGCGAGCCTTACGGTGTGTTTGTGGATGATGATTTGGAACAAAGCAATCTTCCCAATATCGTTCTGAATGGCAAATGTCGTGCGTTTCTTGACTATGACGGGTATTCCGTTTCAAACATATATGCAAGGGATAGCACAAAATGTAGTGTAAATATTTCCGACTATGCCATTGTTACCATTGATGCTTTCGATAATGCGGAGCTTTTTGTAGCAACTTCCGGGGATGATGCAAAGGTGCTTATCAATGTGTATGGTAATGCCAAGATTGAATGCTTAGGCAATGGGATAAAAGTAAATTATAAAAACAAGAAAACTTATTAATCATGGATGCGAATTTGATTTTACACTTGCCTTTCGACGACCCGGATGGCAACATAGCTTACGATTTTTCAGAATACAGGCATGATGCGAAACTTTCCAATGGAGCAACTTTCACGAAGAAAGCAAAAATAGGAAAGGCTTTGGCATTGAATACAACTGGGGAATGTAGAACGGAGCGCATGATTCCGTTTTCAGGAGATTTCACCTTATCATTTTGGGTACTTCCGGGTGCAAATAGGATTGGTTGGCTTTTGAATATGCCCGGCATAAACAATTATAAGGAGCAATGGGTGGATGTAATGATGGATAGTTGGATATTTTTTGCGTTTGTAAAATCCGGCAATAAGTTCGTGGTCTATGAGAACACTACGCAGATATTCAATGACACATTGCCGAATAATCCTACAGGGTTGTCGCTTAATGACAATTCGTTGTTTGGTACTAAAGCCGTAATTGATGAGGTGAAGCTGTTTGATGTAGCAAAGCAGCCACGTGATATATTCGAGTTTCAAAAAGATACCGATGTGGAATATTACATTGACGGAAAGAACTTCAAGGAGTTCGGGGTGTACGTTTCCAAAAGTTCCGGTATTGTAGGCAGGCTTGAAAGAAAAGAAGCGTTGCAAGTGGATTGGGACAACTACCACGGCATTGTAAGGAACAAGAAACGACCGAGATACAAGGAGCGTAATATCACACTTGATTGCTTCATAGAGGCTTCCGGACGGTCTGCTTTCGTGGAGTGGGTTAACCTATTTTTTAGCCAGTTTGACAAAGAGGGAAACCACCGATTGAAGATTGAGTATGACGGAAAGGCAAAGCCGCTGGTTTACGAAGTTGAGTTGCTTGATGAGACAGATACGGAAAAGACTTGGGCAACGTATAGCAATGAGCTGATGGTTGGTTCTTTCAAGTTGAAGATGGTGGAAGATGAGCCTGTGAAGAGGGTACTTAGACATATCGGCACGGCTGCAAATACAGTGGCAACAATCAAAGTAACAAGTGCAAAGCTACTTAATATCTATTGGGGAGACGGCACGCATACTTATGATGTTTCGGGTAATGAGCAGGAAGTGAGCCACACATATAATACACCCGGTGAATATGACATCGTAATAACGGGCGTTATCGAGGATATTAAGGATTTTGAAACAAACGCTATTGTGATATGGGAACTTTTGAAATAATACAGCGTAACGGCAACAAGATACCATTGCTCAGCAGAGAGCCGTTTTGTGCGCTTCAATCGGCAACACAGAATACCTCTCTTATGGGTGATGATAACATACAGCTAACCTTTGTGTCGGAGCAGATATTTGAGTTTGGTAAAGGCGATAAGATTGTTGTTGATGGTGCGGAATACACTTTGCGTACAAAGGTGAAAAGGGAAATGCTTTCAGATACCCATTTCGTATATGAAGCAACCTTTTACGGTGTGATGTACGAGCTGATGAAAAGCATTTACCGAGATACGGATGAGCAGGGAAAATCCAGCAAAAGCACGTTTGACCTTACCTATTCCATCTGTGATTTTGTCAAGGTGATTGTTTACAACATGAACCGTGACTATCCGGGAATGTGGGCTTTTGATGAAGAGAATTGTCCGGAAACAGAGCCACGCACTATATCGTTCTCACGGAACAACTGCCTACAAGTGTTGCAGACGCTTTGCAGTGATAATGAGTTCAAATACGAGTTCCTTATCACGCAGGAAAACGGAGTAAGGACTATTCACATAGGCAAGTTCGGTTCTAAGGTAGTTCCACCAAGCGGAAACGAGTTTTTCGAGTGGGGAAAGGGGAATGGCTTGTACACCCTAAAAGAAGAAAAGGTAGATGATAAGACCATAATCACAAGACTATGGGTAGAGGGTGGCACGAATAACATACGCAGCGATTACCGTGATTATTCGGAGCGTCTGCAACTTCCTTTTCCAAGACGCTTGAATAAAAAGGAACACAAGTTATGGGACGGAACAGCAGTACCAGCCAACACGGAGTATATCGGCATTGATGATGATAGCAAACGCTATTTGGAAGATGGGGATTTGAGGGATGCGTTAGGGAGTGATGAGGATGCGGTGGTGTATGATGATATTTTTCCGAAGCGTAAAGGGAGTGTTACGGCTTTGGTAGATGGCGATATAAACTGCTTTATTGATGATACGATGGACTTTGACCTAAACGAAAAGGACGGTAAGGGAACGATATATCTTATCAACGGGGTTACAGCAAAGATTACGTTTGTGTCCGGTAAGTTGGCAGGGCAGCAGTTCGAGTTATCGCAAAAGGGTGGTTACGACCATGCTTCCAAGTGTTTCAAACTGATACCATTTACTGACAGCAGGGGACTTACTATACCGACCATTGAAAGCGAAGCGTACCGCATAAGCGTTGGTGATACTTACAAGATAACTGACATCAACCTACCAAAGTCTTATGAAGAGGATGCGGAAGAAGATTTGTGGTATGCTGGATTCAATGAGTTCAAACCACGCACACAGGCGAGGGCACAATATGGCTTATCCTTTGAACGCTCATACTTCATTGAGAACTTACCGTCTGACGCACATACAACTGTGTTCCATGTAGGGGACTATGTGCCAGTCAAGGATGAGCGTTTCAAACTTGAAAAGAATATCCGCATTCAGAAGATGAAACGCAATCTGCTTCTGGAACATGACTATGAGCTTACGTTATCAGACATTACGGCTGTTTCCATTATTGGGCAAACGGTAGTTGATGTGGGAAGAATAGAGAATATCATTGAGGGCAATAATCTTAAGAATCTTACCAAAGCACGCAGGGGATGGCGCACAACGGAAGAGCTACGCAACATGGTATATGATACTGACGGGTATTTTGACCCTGAAAATATCAAACCAAATTCCATTGATACCAATATGTTAACTGTTGGCTCTAAAAGCCAGCAGTTCGTATTGATTGATGTTGTGCTGCATGCCAACAAAAATGGGAATCCGAATGTTTTTGAGGCTTCTGCTGGAGTTTTGGCTCACTTAACGATAGATGATAAGGAAATTAGACATTGGAATCTTTCAGCGGCTTCTTATACGCTTTCTGATACGAAAGGATATTACTTGTTTGCCAAGTGCTCAAAGAAAAGCAATAATGGGATTTGGTATCTGACGCAGGAGCAAATTAAGGTTGAGCTTGTTTCAGACCCGAACAACTATTATTTCCAAGTCGGTATATTGGGTACTTTGCATCCGGACGATAATTTTAGGGACTTTACAACAACTTACGGATTTACACGTATCAATGGCAACACCATTACGACTGGAAAGATTATCACCAGCGATAAGGAGTGTTATCTTGATTTGGATGGCAACAAGTTTCGTATTGGAGACGGTACGAGTTCTATTGATTGGAATGTTACTGCAAAAAAACAACTAACGCTACATAATGTGCGTCTGTTGTCAGATAGTGGCGATACATCATATTTGGGAGTTTTCCGCGGTACATATAATGATAAATATGTGTATTATTCCGGTGATGAGGTTACATACACATTGAATAATGAAACGTGTACATACCGATACATTAACCCTAATCCAAGTATGGGAAACAAGCCTACCAATTCGGTATACTGGGCAGTTGTTTCGAAAGGCGATAAGGGCGATAAGGGTGATAAGGGTGATAAAGGTGATAAGGGTGATAAAGGTGATAAGGGTGATAAGGGCGATAAGGGCGATGATGGGGTAGGTGTATCAAAAGTTGAGGAGTTCTATTTGCTTTCCAATAGGCTGACAGGTGTAACGCCATCAACAAGCGGGTGGACTACGACCGTACAAATACCGACAAAGAGCAAACGTTACCTTTGGAATTACGAGAAGATAACATACACTGACGGGAAAAGTATGTCAACCACACCACAAGTTATAGGAATGTACAGTGAGGACGGTAAAGGTATATCAAAAATAACTGAATACTATGCCAGAAGCAAGTCAGATTCAGAAGCTCCTACATCTTGGCTTATAATTCCCCCTACGTTGACATCAACATACAAATATCTGTGGAATTATGAGGTCGTGACTTACACTGATGATAGTACGAGTCAAACCACACCTGCAGTAATTGGAGTGTATGGTGATAAGGGCGATAAGGGTGATAAGGGTGATGATGGAAATTACACTGAATTAAGATATGCAAAGAACGGAAGTACGACTACTCCTCCTACGCTCACAAAAACAGATTTAATACCGAGTGGATGGACAACTATAATGCCGAGCGTTGGAATGGTTGAATATCTATGGATGACAAGAGCGGTTAAGGACGGAGCAGGAACACGACTTATATCGGAATGGTCAACGCCTGTAAGGGTCACTCCATACGATGGAAAGGATGGTCAAGATGGGCAAAATGGTCATAGTCCTGTTATGGTTTTCAGAGGCGAATACAAATCTTCTGAATTATATTACGGGAACAAATACCGTCTTGACTGTGTGAAAAGTGGGTTATCGTATTATATAGCTCGTATTGATGCAGGAGCGTTCTCAAATGTTGCACCTCCGAATACAAGCAAGTGGAATACCTTTGGAGCGCAATTTGAAAGCATTGCGACAAACCTTTTGCTTGCTGAAAATGCTAATATAGGGGATTGGTATATGTCTGGTGGAAAGATTGTATCAACACTTTCCGGTAGCAATAAAATTGTAATGGACGCTAAAAATGCTCTTTTTGAGATTGAATCCACTTCATCAGGTGGTGATTATTCTGAAAACAGAGGTCAAGGGGCAAAGATGAAAATTGATGCGTATAATGGTCTTTTTGAAGCAAGGAGCAAAAATGAGAGCAATAGAGTTGCGTATATGTCTCCGACAGGTATATTTTGCAATAATGCTGAAACCCAAGCCGTGTCTGCTATTCTTGGTGTTACGCATAAGGCTGCAATCGTTGGTTTGGGATTTGGTAATGTGGCAAAGAATGATTGGGATAATGAAAATTTCTTGGCTGGAGTATATGGAAGAGCATCTAATAGTGGTACGGCACCAGCTTATGGCGGTTTTTTTGAAAATCTGATGGTTGCAGGATTATTCTTGCATCGAAGAGCGATTGAAGAAAGCAATAGCAGTACGTATCTAAACAATACAGATACCCTTGTTATCGGATATTCACGCAATCAGCAAATCGTTTATCTGCCGTCTGACGGTGTAATTGGTAGAACTATATTTTTTAAACAATGGTGGACGGGGCACATGCGTGTCTATCCACGTGGGGGACAGAAATTATATGACGATTCTACCGAAAATTCGTACTTTGATATTGTAGAAGGTTGGTGTGCGATGTTTACATTCACAATCGGGTATATAGACGGAGTGAAAAAGGAAGCATGGTTAATGAGTAAATTTAGATACTGATATGGAATACGGATATATAAATGAAGATGGCTTTTTGAGGTCTGAAAATTTAGAACCTACAATAACCAAATATAAGGATGAAGAAACGGGCGAAATAAAGGAAAGAATTGTTTCTATAGAAGAGCAATTAGAAAAGATGGGCGATATGTGGAAACCTGTAGATAAGATAGATGAAAGCCTACTTGTTTCCGATACACCCGAATATTCTATCTTTATTGCTCCATACGACAACGGAGATAGAATATCATTCCGCTACGAAAAGATGTTCAATAACTTACATATACGTGAGTTGGTTGAAAAACTTGAAACAGATGATTACAAAATTATCAAGTGCTATGAAGCATATCTTGTTGGAGAAGAGCTGCCTTATGATATAAAAGAGTTGCACGAAAGGCGGCAGTCGATAAGGAATGAGATTAATAAATTGCAAGTTAAACAACTAAATTTAAAAAAAGATGAAAATATTTGATTGGTTAAAACAAAGTAACAGATTACAGCACTTCGGTTATGCGATACCGTGTGCGTTTTTATTTACACTTCTATTCGTGGCAGGGCTGGCAGCCGGGATGGAGTTTAAGGATAACGCATACAGCAACAAGTGGGATTGGCTGGACTTCACAGCCACTATATTAGGCGGTATTGTTGGGCAAACTCTACAAATATTGGTAGCATATATCATATTTGGCTATTATTATTCTCTATAAGTGTGTTTTTCAAACACATTTATAGCTATATTTGCAGTTAGAACAATTCACTTAGTAAATGAATTATGGAAACAACGATGTACAGCCTACGGATTCTTTCTAAAGGCAAGGTTACAGACCTTAAAAAAGGTTTTAGTATTGGCGGTGTGCCATTTTCTGTCTTCGTGAAGCCGAAGAAAGTAACGATGGAAACAAGTACGCTGATTGATTGCAAACTGATATGCGATGAGGCGGCAGGAGCTTTCCCCGTGCCTATTGGTGACTGGACACCCGGAGCGATTACCGTAATATCCCCAAACGGTATCGACCTTTCGGCTTATGATGTGTATTGGGGTGCTGGTGAAACAATTAAATAACTATCGCTATGGGATTATTACTTGGAAGCGGTAACACAAAACCGCAATATCCTTACGACCAATGGTATGGTGTGCAAGGTGACTTCAATTCACAGGACTACAAGCTAAAGCGTGTGGGCAATTTGGATTTGCACCGTACATTACCCATCCAATCGAAATTGAAACGCTTTGTGGAAAACCCGGACGGTTCGGTAAAGTATTACCTTAATCAGAATGATAGCCGTAAAAAGGATTCGGGTACAACGGCTATCATTGATAGCACGGATGGTAATGTTATGCTGGAAAAGCCGGAATACTACTTCAAACTGGAGATAGAGGGTACAAAATGGATTCGTGCTTACTCTGAATATCCGCTGCCGGGCTTTACCAAGATGGAAAGAAAGACTGTAAGCCCGTGGTTTGCTACGGTTGATATTACCAACTCTATAGCTGTTTCAGGTTGCTGGCTCACTTGGAGTGGTGATGAGATTGCAAGGGATTCTGACGGTTTTGTTGTCCTAAGAGATAATGCCGCACAATTCAGAGGTGGTTCGGGTACTGGTGATGCCGCTAAGGATGGTACTTACAACTCCATGTTGGGTATGCCTCGCACTTCAATATCAAAGGGTAGTGTACGCCCATTGTGTAAGAACGGCACACATCACGGAGCGTACAGGGTGTACAATGAAATCGCTTGGTTGCAACGTGTGGAATACGCCTCATTGCATTGTCAAGATGCCTACACTGAATCACTTACTGTTGACGGATTCCATCAAGGAGGGCTTGGCAGTGGTCCGGCTGTCAATGGTTCAGAGTGGAGTACATGGGGTGGTTACAGACCTTTTGTCCCTTGTGGTGTTACTGCAACTCTCGGAAACAACACAGGTAAGGTGTCCTACACAATCAAGGGATGGACTGGTGGCGATAAGGTGGTACAAGTAACCTCTTACCGTGGATTGGAAACTCCATTTGAATACTTGTGGATGCTTGCAGATGATGTGCTGATTTGGCATAAGGCTGATGTGTCTATTGCCTATGTATGCGAAGACCCGACAAAGTTCACTTCTCACTCTGATAGTGCAACTACCGTGCCTGTAGGCTATGAGCCTATTACAGAGCTGCCAAGAATTGAAGGTAATATACTTTCTATGGCTCATTCATCTAAGGGCTATTCCTTTCCCGAAAAGACGGGCGGAGGCAATAATAAGGGGTATTGTGATAATTATTGGACTCCTGTAGATGATGCAAACTGGTCAGCCGTAGGCTGGTATGGTGCTCTTTTGTCTGCTAGTGCGTCTTCTGGTGCGTCTGCGGGTTTCGGTTGTCTGCTTGCGTCTCATCGTTCCTCGATTGCGAGTGCGGACATTGGGTTCCGCTTGTGCCGTTTTTGACGGACTGCAAAACTCGGTGAACGGAGCAACGAAAATTGATGTTTGACTGAAAAAATAAAAACATAACAGGGTTGTGGCGGCTGGTGCTCTTTTGTCTGCTAATGCGAATAATGGTGCGTCTGCGGGTTTCGGTTATCTGAATGCGAATAATCGTTCCTCGAATGCGAATGCGAACATTGGGTTCCGCTTTTACCGTGGTTTCAACTTATAACTGTTGCTGCCATGCCCTTACCTCACAGTGGCTATCGGAAAGTCTGATAGTTGGTAAAATAATACGAATTAGAACGGTGTAAGTAAGTAATTGAAAACTCTGTTTTAGAACAACGGCACAAATGGGTGTAGTAAAGACTGAATACGGATTATGTTATGCGGCTGATACCTGCTTCTATCACTCTGCGGATTTTGAGGATTGCGGATTGTATATAGGTGACACTGGAAAGATATTCATTTCCCAAGCAAAGCGGATTAAGAATGTCTATCACTTGATATATGATTCTTCCAACCTCATACGGGCGCAATACAAGGCACAGCAAGGAAAGGGAGAGCGTACCGAAATAACCAAGTTCAATGAGAATATTTTGGAGAATTTGGATAGCTTGTACTGGGATTTGCGCAATGAAACTTATATGCCCGGTGAGTATCGGATAAAGGTTATATATGAGCCGAAAGAAAGGGTGATTATGATTGCCCCGTTCTACCCGGACAGGATTGTACACCACTGCATTATCAATGTGTTGGGGCGTTTTTGGACTAACTTCTTTATTGCGAGCACCTACGCTTGCATCAAAGGGCGTGGTATTCATAAATGTATGGAAGATGTGCATACGGCTTTAGTCACAGACAGGAAAGGTACGAAATACTGTTTGAAGATTGACATTAAGAAGTTCTATGATAATATAGACCACAAAGCATTGAAACGGATAATCCGTTATTCCATAGCGGATGAGCAACTGCTAAGGCTGTTGGATAAGATAATAGATAGTAACGGTAAAGACAAAGGGCTGCCGATTGGCAATTTCACAAGCCAATACTTTGCTAATCTCTATTTGGCGTACTTCGACCATTGGGTTAAGGAAGAGCTGGCTAAGATAGTGATGAAGCGTTATGGCGTGAAAATCTACTTCTATCGCTATATGGATGATATGGTGATATTGTGCGCTGACAAAGAGGCGTTGCATTTCGTGCTTGACATGATGGGACTTTATTTGGGTGGCGAATTGAAAGTAGAGATAAAGGACAACTGGCAGATATTCCCGGTTGATGCTCGTAGCATTGATTATGTGGGATTCAAACAGAACCATTACGGTATATTGCTAAGGAGCGGTATTCTGAAAAGGTTTTATAAGAAGTTCCACCGCACCATCAATAAATACGGAATCAAAGATGAAACTGACATTAAACACTTCTTCCCGTCTGAATATGGCTGGATAATCAGATGCTCGGAGGAACATAGTAAATTCATTTTTAATAATTGTTTGAACGATGGAAGCAAATGTTTTGACTATAGGGCTGCTGGCTAAGACTAAGCCAGCAGTGATTGACTATCTTAATAACGGTCAGGGTACATTCCTTTATAACCACAACATCAAAGAGGTTAAGGTTATTGCCGACAAAGAGGGTGGCATTGAGATTACAACCGATGCGGAACGTGCAACGGATACGATGTTTCAATATGATAGTCTGAGGGTGGAATATCCGAAAACAGGAGATAACATTTTCAGCACACTTCTTACTGCAAAATATCCGGAAAAAACAGAAAATAAGTTGATGAACGAGTATCAGAGTGCTATACTTGGACTACTTTCAGAAGAGGCTAAATTACCTTATGAGAACTTTTTAAAAGACCGTCTTGCTATCCGTAAGATGGTTGATGCTGATTGCGAAACATATAACATTCCGATGGACTTATGACAGAAGTTGTAGATTTTGAGGAAGAATTTTCCTCTAATGAAGACCTCTTCGATTGTGAATATACATCCGTGGATGCCGTAATTAATGAAGTTACGGTATTCACGGGTTGTAAAGAAAGGCAAACAGAAAATGGAACAAGGACGCTTATTGCTTATGGTGATGGCGTAGGTGCTTCCGCATTCTACACAGACAGCAAAAAGCTAAAAGATGTAGTGTTTGCGAATGGTAGGAAATTTCCGTTTAGAGCCGTTATTAAAGTTGTCCGATATGGAAATATGTGCGGCTTCAAGTTCTTTCCACCAAATACAAAAATCACACAGGAGGATAAAGAAAATTTTGAGTATTATAAAAGAAACAAGTATAGAAGAAATAGATGATGGAACAAAAAATAGATAAAGGTATAGGGTGGTTGCAAAAACTTCTCAACCTACAGAGGCGTTACGGATTCTTTTCAATTCTGAAAGGGTTATTCCTTATCCTGCTGGCTGGATATGTGATATTCTTTGCTTTAAACCCAAAGTATCTTCTTGAAAAGATGGATAATATCCAAAAAGAAAATCATAGTGATGCTATTGCTCAACGTTTAAGGTCTGATTCCGAGGTTAGATTAATTCTTGATAAATTGCTATTGCGTAGTGGTGCAGACCGTTCGTATTTGATAGAGTTTCACAATGGGAGTAAAAACCTTGCAACCGATTTGCCTTTTCTGTTTGGCTCTATGAGACTTGAAAGTACGACTGATAGCATAGCTGGAGTGGAAGATGAATATGCAGATTTCAGTTTGTCACGCTATCCGTTAATGGTGAACATACTAAAGGATGGATTCTTTTATGGAAGCGTTGAAAAGGTTAAACCACTTGATAAGAAATTGTATTTTAAGCTAAAGTCAAACAATGTTAATGAAATAGCCTTGATTGCATTATACCAAGGTGATAATCCTCTTGGCATATTAGGATTGTCATACTGCAATTCAAACAAGATGCAATGCCAAGCTGTAGGACTACAGATAAGGAAAGCGGCAATGAAAATATCCCCATTGCTATCACCTAACCTATAATTACAATATTTCGTGAAAATTATATGTGGAAATATACAATAAACTGATTAAATTATATAGTTATGAAGATTTTACTTGATAACGGGCATGGCGAAAATACACCGGGTAAACGTAGCCCGGATGGAGCTTTCAGAGAGTATGCCTATACAAGAGAAATTGCGGATGAAGTAGTACGTGAACTTGCTAAACGTGGCTATGTGGCTGAACGTATTGTTAAAGAAAACATGGACGTGCCTTTGGCTGAACGTGCAAGACGTGTGAATGAGGTTTGCGCCCGATACGGAGCTAACAACGTGGTGCTTGTTTCAATCCATTGTAATGCTGCAGGAAATGGCGAATGGATGAATGCTCGTGGGTGGTCTGCCTATACCACTAAAGGAAAGACAAAAGCCGATGAACTGGCAAACAGGATGTATGATGCTGCCGCCCGTTTTATAACTGGGCAGAAGATAAGGTGTGACAATTCGGACAGTGACCCAGATTGGGAAGAAAATTTCTATATTCTCCGAAAGACGAAATGTCCGGCTGTATTGACCGAAAATTTCTTCATGGATAATAAGGAAGATGTGGCTTACCTTATATCCGCGGAGGGGAAACAGAACATTGTGAACACCCACGTAGAGGGTATAATCCAATACATTAAAGAGTATGAGAAATAAAGTGTTTTTGTTATTGGTTGCCATTTGTGGGCTTTTGATGGCAGTTACCTTTGGTTTATGGTCTTATTGTTCCAAATTGAAAGCTGAAAAAGAAAGGTTGGGTGGCAATCAAACTTCATTGTTGGAGAAAGTCGAATACTACAAGACAGAAGCTGGAAAGTCTGCTGCCTCTGTACAGGCTTTGACCTTATCCAAGTCTGAGATAGAGAATCATTGTGCCGACTTGACAAAAAACATTAAGGAACTCAACTTGAAAGTAAAGAGGTTGCAAACGGCTTCCTCAACTGTAACGAAAACGGAGGTGAAAGTACAGACGATAGTAAAGGATAGCATTATATACCGTGATACATCTTATCTCAAAGTCCAAGCGATACGATGGAAAGACCCGTGGATGAATGTAAGTGGATTGATTATGTCCGATAAGAAGCTGGCTTTGGATATTCAATCTGTAGATACCTTGCACCAAGTCGTGTACAGAGTTCCTAAGAAATGGCTGTTTTTCCGATGGGGGACAAAGGCGATAAGGCAGGAAATCATAAGTAGTAACCCTCACACAAAGATTGTGTACTCTGAATATATAGAATTGAAGAAACGAAAATAGGTATTAGTATGTAGTATAATTTTTGTTTTGACTGGGTTCGCTGTGAAGTGCGCCCGGTTTTTCTTTGTCCATTCAAATAAAATCTCTATCTTTGCCGTACCGATTCTGAAAATCGGTGTTGCATTATATCCCTGTTTATCTCTTTTGAGGTGGCAGGGATATTTTTTTAGCAAAAGTTTTACAAATGTTTTACAGTATTGTTGATTTGTGCTTTTATATATCTGATAATCATTGTATAGTGTAAATGTCTTCATGACGTTTGCCTGGTACGGGCATTTGAAGTTGCAGGAGATGAAAGTTATCTCCAACTGGCCTCTCTATGCCGTTATTTTGTTCTCGTGGATGATAGCGTTGGCGGAGAATAATGCAATAAAAAGTCCCCTGTTATTAAATAGTTATAAATAATTGATAATAAATAAAATAGCTTATGAAATCATTTTATACAATAGGACTGTTAATTATTTCTAATATATTTATGACCTTTGCCTGGTACGGTCATTTGAAGTTGAAACAAGAATCTTCTTGGTTTGCTTCTTTACCTTTAATAGGAGTGGTAACTTTCAGTTGGTCAATTGCTTTTTTTGAATATCTTTTTCAAATTCCAGCTAATCGTATTGGATTTATAGATAATGGTGGTCCTTTTTCTTTAATGCAGTTAAAGATAATTCAAGAAGTGATAACCCTTATTATCTTTACGGTATTTACTACTGTACTATTTAAAGGAGAATCATTACATTGGAATCATATTGCAGCATTCGTATGTTTGATATTGGCTGTGTATTTTGTATTTATGAAATAGTTGTAAGATAATTCTTTATTCTGTTTTTATATTGCGATACTATTGAATGTAACTTAACTACCACTTCTGGAAATAAAAAGAAGGTGTGTCGTAATGTACGATGCACCTTCTTTCTTATTCATCACTATAT